>JGI24709J26583_10000149_pt1 | contig 54532 bp, 47 predicted proteins | sample BioPla2DNA1_FD_26583 | JGI IMG/M metagenome (IMG submission 26583) | reverse complement strand
GCAAGAGAAGAAACCAATATATTCTGGAAAGAAGTAGAACAGGCAGCTTAACAAACTATTAACCGGAAGGTGAATTTACACCAACTTTATGGACTTGACTCGATCTATTAATAGTATAAGAAACAGTTTTCAATATTCAGAGATATACGATGAAGACAAATTTCTGTTTCCCAACTCCCCTGTATTACTTGTTACAGTTGTTTTTTGTAAATTGCTGTAGTTTAATAGACACAATCAAGAAATATGAAGTTAGGGTTAATAGTATGAAAAATTTGAAAATATATTATACAATTCCATTTTTCATACCTGAAAAAGATCAGGAGTGTTATTCCGCATATCTNAATTATGCGGCTATAGCGAAGCGCGATGATTTGCCTTTTGAAATGATTAGTTTTCANGATTCACCCGGAAGATTTCTTACGGATTCTTTAGTCTTTAAGAAAATGGGTGAACTGGGAGATGTTGCATTTCCTATTACTGTTTTAAATAATGAGATTGTTAAAATTTCTGAATTACCGACTCAAACTGAATTTTCTAATTGGTTTGAAAGTCTTGATACGATCAGTTTTGAAAAGCTTTTGGCAGAGGTAGAAGAAATTGAACCTCATACTTTTCCCAGTAAAGAAGAGATTTTGAATTTTTCTTGTACTCAAAGCTGTTTTTCTTGTAATCCTGAGGTTTGTGGATTCTTAAATCCTGAATTAGAATCTGAATTAGATAAATAGACAAATAAATACCTTTGTCAGACAAGTTATTTTGTATATAATATACATGTAAAAACTGCTAAAAGTTAGTAACTTTTTTTCTGCATCCGCAGAAAGCAGAAGGGAGTATATAGAATGAAAATCAATATTGTAGGACAAGGTGTAAAAATTACGGATCAATTACAAGAAATGATCGAAAATAGGCTGGATAAGTTCCATCGTTATTTTGATGACAGAACAACAGCCGAGGTTAAGTTACAACCTGTTCAAGAACAATTAAAAGTAGAGATCACTATGAATATTGATCGTCATTATTATCGGGCAGAGGCTATAGCACCGGACGCACTTTCAGCTATGCAAATTGCGGTTGACATTATGGAAGGTCAGATCCGCAAGCATAAGACCAGAATGAAACGTCAACGCAAGCAATTTGGTTATATGAAACAATATTTAACTGATGTTGCATTTGAACCTGAGATTGATGATGAAGAGCAGTCCAGCATTTCCCGTCACAAATCATTTCAAATTTTGCCAATGGATGCTGATGAAGCGACTTTACAAATGGAAATGTTAGGTCATGACTTCTTTGCTTTTTTAAATGCTGATACAGGCATGGTCAACATAGTCTATAAAAGACAACGTGATGCCGATTATGGCTGGATAGAGTTTGAATATTAATCTTAATTATTAAAAAATATATAAATAAATTAATCTCATTTCAAAATCGCCTCGAGTAGGCGATTTTGATTTTAAAGAGAACAGATCTTGTTCGGCACAGTTTTGAACCGGAACTTATGCTAAAATATCAATTGAATATTATTGAACGGAGTCTACATGCAGAAGAGAAATTTAGAAGATAATGCTTTGAATGAGCAGGAGCTAAAAGACATGTTGGTCGAAGGCCTTAATCCTATTCAAAAAGAAGCGGTTTTACATAAAAATGGTCCTTTGTTAATTTTAGCTGGAGCAGGTTCAGGAAAAACTAGAGTTATTACACATAGGATTTCTTATTTAGTTAAATGTTGTGGTATTTGGCCAAGTGAAATTTTGGCAATCACATTTACCAATAAAGCAGCCAACGAAATGAAAGAAAGAGTAGAGAAAATGCTGGGTTTCAGTAGTCGTGGCATTTGGATCGGAACATTTCATTCAATGATGTTGCGTATCTTGAGNCAGCANGCAGAGCGGATCGGTTTTGAAACCAACTTTACAATTCTGGATATTGATGATCAGCAACGTTTGTTGAAAGAAATATTAGCTGAGTTAAAAATAGATGATGACCTGCTAAATGTTCGTACAGTACAAAACAAAATAAGTTCTGCCAAAAACCGCATGCTAAGTTGTGAAGATCTGGCCAATGATGCGGAATATGATAATTTACGCAAACAAGTTGCAGAGGTATACCGTAATTATCAACTTGCTTTGAAACGCGGAAACAGTATGGACTTCGACGATATTTTGGTCAATGCGGTGAAGTTGTTACAAAACAATCAAGATGTCTTGGATGCTTATCAAACAAGGTTCAAACATATATTGGTGGACGAGTATCAGGATACCAACCACGTTCAGTATTTGATTGTTAAGTTACTCTCCGCAAAACATAAAAACATCTGTGTCGTCGGGGATGATGATCAGTCGATCTATAGTTTTCGTGGCGCCAATATTGAAAACATTTTCAATTTTGAGAAAGATTTTAAACGTAGTAAAGTAATCAAATTAGAGCAAAATTATCGTTCTACCAAAACGATTCTGGGCGCAGCTAATGCTGTGATTAAGCAGAATGACGGTAGAACCGATAAACGTTTGTGGACTGAGGAAGTTACGGGAGATCCGATCAGTTTTTATTTGGCGGACAATCAATATGAGGAAGCCCGCTATGTAGCTTCTGAAATTAAACGTTTGACAGAACGCAGAACTGATTCCATTTTGGCGGGTGATATAGGTATTTTATATAGAGTAAATGCACTTTCCCGTAATTTGGAATTTGCTTTGCGAGAGCAGGGTATCAAATACAATATTTATGGCGGTTTGCGTTTTTACGATCGCAAAGAAATTCGTGATTTTCTGGCTTATATGAGGGTCATTTTTTCGGATACTGATGAACTAGCTATTATCAGGATTATTAACGTGCCTAAACGAGGAATAGGCGATCTGACAGTAGAGCGTTTACGCAATATTGCGGGGCGTGAAGGTATTCCTTTAATGCAAGTATTGGTAAATGCAGATCAGTTCCCGGAATTATCTCGGGCAACAAATTCAATTCGAGAGTTTGTCGGCATTATTGCTGAATTAAGACAAATGATGTTGGATAACAACCTGAGTTTTCCGGAATTTGCTCGGGANATTCAAGAAAGAAGTGGTTTGCTTCAGGATTTNGTTGAACAAAAAGATGATGGTTCTGAACAAGCTTTGAATAGAATTGAAAACTTAAAAGAAATATTNTCGGATAGTATCGAGTATACAGAAAGAATCAAATACGAAATCGAGCAGTTTAAGTTACTGGATGAAAATTTGGATCAAGCTGAAGTTCCCGAGTTGGCTCAAGACGCACAAGACATCTATGATGAAGACCTGAGTTTAACTACCTTGACCGGGGGTTTTTTAGAGCAGACTGCTTTGTTTTCAGATTTAGATCAATCCGAAGCAGAAAATACGGTTCGCTTGATGGCTATCCATAGTGCTAAAGGTTTGGAATTTGATGCTGTTTTTATTGTNGGGATGGAGGAGAGTGTTTTCCCTGGTTACCGATCCTTTAATTCACCACATGAAATGGAAGAGGAACGACGTCTTGCTTACGTCGGAATAACCAGAGCTAAACGGTATCTACACCTGACTGCAACTCAATCAAGGCTGCTTTACGGTCAAACAAAATATAATATAGTATCCAGATTTTTATCAGAAATACCTGATCAATATATTGTTGAAATTGGCGGTAGCAGACACTCAAATCTAAGTCATGATTCAGGTGTAAGAGTTTTCGGAGGTAAAAACGGTCCAAGTTCAATTCCCGACCAAAGAAANTATTCAAGTTCAGGTCCGGGCAGCAAGTCAAAGATTCTCGGCTCATTCGGTTTGCGCAACAAACCGGAAACAAATTTAAAACAAAAAAATCAATTAGATATAAGTTCTATAAAAACCGGACAATCCTTGAATCATAATAAGTTTGGGACAGGTATTGTCGAAAGAATTGACTTTGTGGCTAGTGATGCAATTCTGACTATGAATTTCTCCGGTCAGATTAAAAGGATGATGGCTAGTTCTGCACCATTAGAGAAAATAGATTAGCAATTTATTGTGGGGAAAGCTTATGCACATTATTCCGAGCAAAATAAAACAACAAAGAGAAGCTGATTATCTGAATAAATACGCTACATTAAGTGCGAAAAGCAAAGGAAGAATTATTCCGGAAGTAGATTGTAGAATAAGAAATCCTTTTGAGCGCGATGTAGGCAGGATTCTTTACTCGGTAGATTTTAGACGTCTAAGACAAAAAACTCAAGTATTCTTTAATCCCCGTAACGATCATATTTGCACTCGTATGGAACATGTTCTCTACGTCAATTACATAGCTTCTACAATCGGCAAAGCCTTGAATCTAAATGCAGATTTAATTGAAGCTATTTCATTAGGTCATGATATTGGACATGCGCCTTTTGGTCATACCGGTGAGAAAGAACTCCAGTCGTGTTTGGAAAAATATAATGCTGATTTTAGCTTTCAACATGAATTACACAGTTTGCGTGTCGTTGATATTCTTTCCAGACGTAAAGCTGACCAATATGGTTTAAACCTTACTTTTGAAGTAAGGGATGGTATTGTTTCTCATTGTGGAGAAAAATATAGTGAATATGTCTTGAGGCCTAAACGTGAAAAAACTGAGGCTGAGCTTATCCCCGGCGCTAAGTTCCATGAATTACCCGCAACACTTGAAGGCTGTATTGTGAGAATGGCGGATAAAATTGCATATGTAGGACGAGATATTGAAGATGGAGCCAGGGCCGGTTTGATGAGTTTTTCAGCTTTGCCGGCAAGTATTAAAACTGAATTGGGCAGTACAAACGGAGAGATTATCAATACCTTGGTCGAAGATATCATTGAACACAGTTATGGTAATGATGCGATTGTCTTATCAATCGAAAAAGGTCAAGCCATGGAAGAATTATTGAATAGCAATTTGCGCCATATTTATCTTTCAGATCGAATTCAACGATATGATTATACAGTGAGAAATGTTGTGCAAGGCTTGTTTGAAATTTTCTTAGAATTTGCCGTTGATCCGGAAAAATTGGCCAGTGAAGCTCAATATAATATGATGTTTCGTAATTTTTTTGATTATCTGGAAAAGCATCCGGAAAAGGATGCTTCTGCTTTACGAAAAGTAACGGATTATATTGCCGGCATGACGGATCACTTTGCCCAAGAGTGTTTTGAGCAAATATTTCAAATCTAAGAAAAGGTGGCTTTATGAAAGAAAATTCACAGATTGCATTTTTTGCTATGTTACATCGCATGAAATATATTGAGCGCTGGGGACTGATGCGAAACACTGAAAAAGAAAACTTGAAAGAACACACTTTTGATGTGATTTTATTAGCACATGCCTTAACTGAGATCAGACAAATTTATTTTCCGGAATTAAAACCTCAGCTAGATCCGGGACAAGTTGCATTATTTGCTTTATACCATGATGCCAGTGAGATAATTACAGGTGACTTGCCCACACCGGTCAAATATTTTAATCCTGAAATGCGCGGACAATATGCAGAAGTAGAGCATTATGCAGAAAATTATCTTTTAAGTTTACTAACACCTGAATTAAAACAACAATATGCAAAATACTTTTTTGGCTCGGATGATTCCAAGCGGGAAATAGTATATCTGGAAAAAATAATAAAACAGGCTGATCGTTTAGCAGCATATATCAAATGCATTGCTGAAATCAAACAAGGAAATAATGAATTTGCGGATGCTGCTAATGCTACTAAAGAAAAACTCTTGCAATTTAATTCTCCCGAACTGGATTGGTTCTTGCAGCATGTGCTTCCGTCATATGAATTAAGCCTTGATCAATTACAACCATATTGATTGTTGCACTGAGTTTACAGCGAGAATAAATCTCTGTCACATCCGTTAACAAAGACTTTCTTGAACTTTTTAACATGTTAAAATATTTTTTACTAGTATTAGTTTGGAGTATCTATGTCTCAGGAGCATGTTAAAAATCTCAAAACAATCATAATTATNGTTTTAATATTGAGTATTATTCCTTTAACCCTTTTTTTGAACAGGGATATTGTTGCTGAGCTGAACTTTCCGCTGGAAGCTAAAGTTACTGCTGCACCCAGTCTTAATATCCGTAAAACACCGGATCTGAATCTTGATCCAATTGGTTCAATTAGCCAAGGACAGGAGGTTCTTTTATTAGAACAAGTTGAGGGTCAGCCGATCAATGGAGACACCATTTGGTATAGAATAGATTTTAAAAATCAATATGGGTATGTATCTGCTCAATTTATTGAAATTACCCCTTGGGATCCGGAATTGCCTCCTGTAGCTGATGATCAGGACTTTGAGCTCTATTTGGAACAACAAGGTTTTCCTTTTAGTTACCGAGCTGCATTACATAATTTGCATAATAAATATCCACATTGGATCTTTACGCCGATTCATTTAAATGTGGATTTTAACTCAGCCTTAAATGGTCAATATTTACCTGACAGATCGATCAATTTTGTACCGGCAACTGTTGATGATGCACTCAAATCAAGATCTTCTGCTGACTTTAATAAAGAAACCAATCAATGGATCGAAAAAGAACGGGGTTGGGTGGCTGCTAATAAAGAAATAATTGCTCATCAACTTGATCCGCGAAACTTCTTAGATGAACAACATATTTTTCAATTTGAAAGTTTAAGTTATAATTCTGAGGTCCAAACCTGGCAAGGCATTAGAAATCAGTTAGTCGGCACATTTATGGATAGTGATGATTATGCAAATATTTTCAATAATGCTGCAGGTATCTCTCAAGTATCACCNTATCATTTAATTGCNAGAGTNAAACAAGAAGTGTCGCCCGGCGGTTCAGGTTCTTCCAGTGGAACATATCCCGGTGTTGAAGGATACTATAACTTTTTTAATATTAGAGCTTACGGGGCTGATCCGGTTTATGAGGGATTAGTTTTTGCNAGAGACGGTTATGCCAATAATCCGGCAGAAAATGAGAGATTGATGCTACCTTGGAATACACCGGAACGTTCAATTACCGGAGGAGCAATATTTTTAGGTAAAGATTATATCAACAATTTACAAAACACATTATATTTGCAGAAGTTTGACTTACGACATGGTCCTAATTATTGGCATCAATACATGGCAAATGTATTCGCTCCCCAGAGTGAATCCAGAACGATGTATAATGCATACTCTGCTCAAGGCAGTTTGGGTGAGCCAAAGGAATTTTTAATTCCGGTCTTTACTTCAATCCCCGATCTACCTGCACCTTACCCGACTGGAGGTTCGGGAACGCCCAATAACTGGTTGCGTTCAATCACGATTGACCAAACATTATTGCCTGGTTTTGATACATCTACTTATTCATACACATTGGATATTAATGCACCAAATGCTGAAATAATAATCGATGCTACACCGTATAATCCTTATGCCGTTGTAACCGGCAGAGGATCTTATTTTTTAAAAGAAGGTAAAAATGCAATTTTGCTTCAGGTAACAGCCACAAATGGCTCGATTAGAAACTATGAAATAATAATCAATTATCAAGGTGAGACTGCTGCAGAGATTCCCCGAGTTAAAAGTTCAGTCTATCAGATATTACCTAATGGTAATATTTATGGTCTGGATCCTGCACAAGGTTTAAACCTAGTAGAAAACGCATTAGCTAATATTGAAATTGATCAAGGTTATACTCTTGAAATTGTCGACTCTGAAAATCAGATTAAAACACAAGGTAACATTGCTACAGGGGATGCCTTAGTTCAAAAGAAAAACGATGAAGTGGTAGGTAGATATACATTTATTTTGTTGGGGGATATTAATCAAGACGGTGAGATTGATATTTTGGATGTCGATTCCATTTACCGATATATTACGGGCTACTTAGAAATAAATGATGTAGGGCTATTTGCCGCGAATGTCTTGCAGGATTCTGAAGTAGATATCTTAGATGCAGATCAAATATACAGATCTATTATCGGTTATGCAGAGATTTCCCAGTACTTAGAACCATTATCCGACTAGATATTTCCGGAGAATTAATATGAAAAAAAATATAAAACAATTTATCTTGATTGTCATATGTATTTTACTGATGAGTGTCTATACCTATAGACCGGTGTATGCTGCAGGAGCAGATTTTGTGATTTCAAATGAAAACGTGGAACCNGGTGAGGATATTACGATTTCAATTATCAATAAGAGTGGAATTGCCGTAACCTCAGGACAATTTGATTTTGTATATGACGATCAACGTTTTGAAATTATTAGTAGCACCATATTTGGCAAAGAAGCCATGATCTTTAAAAATGATCCGGAAAGAATGGATAAATTTAGAATTTCAGCGATGCCTTTAGCTGCTAATGATGCATATGAGGGAGAAATAATAGTATCTGTAACTTTTAGATTAAAAGAGCAAGCCGATGGAATAGCAAATTTTGAATTAAATAAATCAAGAATTGGCTATGGCGGGATTAATGAGCAGGTGCAAAATTTAGAAGTCAATGGAGATTCAGTTTCTGTAAAAATTACTAAACCGAATCAGGCGAATCCTGAGGATCCTAATGTTTCAATACCGGATGTACCGGATCCGGATCCGCCACAGGAACCTACCGAGTCAACTCATTTAGAGCCTTCAGATCCTACAAATTCCACAGAACCAACGGAATCAGAGAAAACCTCTAACACTAGTGAAGATAATACTGAGCCCGGACAAGTTGTTCAGCCGTCACATGACAGCACGAAATCGACCTCAAAGGCGACTGAGTCAACATCGACTACTAAACAGACATCCGTTACTACTGAATCTAAGAAAAATCAGAATACAGAAAATACAGTTTCACAAATTGCTGAAAATACAACAAAACCAACAACTGAGGGAGTAAAGTTACCCGTAGGTAGCGAACAAACGACCAGAAAAACTGAACCTGAAAAAACTTTAAAAATTTCAATTGATCAAAATGACAATCAAGAGAAAAATGCAAATATTATTGCAGCAAAACCCGATCAAACAACAAGTGAATCTATTACTGAAGCTATCAGTATGACAACTGAATTGATTTTGCTGACTACAGAGACAACTTCTTCAGTTGAAAAAATATCTGAAAGCAGCAGTCAAACTACACTTGAAGAGAAAAACACGACATCTCGAAAAGAAACTCCGACAAGTGAAATGACTGAAGAAAATAGTCAAAATACTGAAATTAATACTCTGAATCTAGATGAACAGAAACAAGCTAAACAAGAACAAGCTTTTAAATTGACAGAAAATGAGAACGGTCTTCATAATAAATTGCTAATGGGCGGTCTAGCTGTTGCAGCTACAGGATCCCTGGGAGCTTTATTGTTTATGATTATTAAGAATCATATAAGACCAAGATAAAAGTTTGTTTGGTGGGAAGGCTAACTGTTTCGAATGGACAAAACAGGATTAGAGAAGTTCCGACAACACGAATTTATTTTATATATAGTAAGTGGAATCATAGTTACATTAGTAAATTGGTTAACTTACACATTGTTGACAAGCATTCTAGATTTGGGTAGTTGGCGGATAGCAAATGTATTATCCATCAGTCTCTCGATCATCGTTGCTTATGTGTTAAACCGCAAATTTGTATTCCAATCAAAACAAAATATCTTTCCGGAAATAATGAATTTTTTTCTCTCAAGATTTTTAGTTTCATTAGTTTTTGAACATGGTATNATGGAGTTTCTATTAACTNTTGTAAAATTCGATCCGAAAATTACCATCTATANATATGAATTTCAAGTTGTCAAGGCAATCGGTTCAGTATTCGTAGTACTTGCCAATTATATTGCCGGCAAATATTTTGTGTTTAATAATAAAAACAAAGCCGAGTAGAGGGCCCTAAGCATGACATCTAAAGTATGGAAAAAAAATTATCAAAGCCAAGAAACGGAAAGCCCATATTGGTCTTTTGAGCAAGCTATGGACTATTTGGCATCTGCAAGAGAGCTTGGCATCAGACCNGGGCTGGAAAGAATTGAGCAATTGTTAGAACGTTTAGGCAATCCGCAAAATGCCTGTCCGGTTGTTCANATCGCAGGCACCAACGGTAAAGGCTCAATCAGCACGATGTGCGCGTACATTGCTGCAGAATCAGGATTAAAGACGGGTCTTTTTACTTCACCATACCTAACGAATTTTAATGAACGAATACGTATTTACAACGGTCAAGAAGGTTTGAAAAAATTATACCAAGATAGCAGATCTTCAGAAATCAGCGATCAAGATTTTGCTAAAACGATGATGCTTTTGGCTTTTGAAGTTAAAATTATGTTGCTCAAAGGTTTTGAAATGCCGTCCGAATTCGAATTGCTGACAGCTGCTGCTTTCGTCTATTTTGCAGAGATGGATTGTGATCTGATTATCTTAGAAACCGGTATGGGTGGCAGACTTGATTCAACAAATGTNGTGGAAAAGCCACTTGCTACTGTGATCAGTGCATTAAGTTATGATCACGTTGTACGTTTAGGAAAAACTATTACCAATATAGCTGCGGAAAAAGCGGGCATAATGAAGCCGGAAATCCCNACATTCGTCTATAACCCTGAGGATACTGAGCTGAGTCCGGAAGACGCAGCTGCTGCAAAAAAAGTAATAGTAGAGCATGCAGCAAAGATAAATTCCCCGATAACTTTTGTCAGCAGAGCGGATCTTGATTATGAGTCATCTTATTTAACCGGGCAGACTTTTACCTATCAAGCTAAAGGACCGTATCACATTCAATTGAGCGGTGATTATCAAGCTCAAAATGCAGCTATAGCAATTGAAGTTGCGCAAATGTACGCACAAGACGAGCAGATTAAACATGGCATTTCTCTGGCTAAATGGCCCGGGCGTTTGGAATGTTTATCTCAGACACCTTTTGTTTTAGTTGACGGTGCACATAATAAACAGGGAGTTTGTGGTTTAAGAAAACACTTGGAACAATTTCTTAAAGGAAGAAAATTAGTTTTATTAAGTGGGATTTTACGTGATAAAGATTATCCTAATATGGTTGATATCATTTGTTCATCCGACAAATATGAGATAGAACAGGTTATTTGTACGAAGCCTGATTTTCCAAGAGCTTTATCTGCAAAAAAATTGGCGAAACAGTTTAATCGGGTGTTGAAAAAATATTTTCCTAAAAAAGAATATAAAATGAANAAACTTTCGAAACTGGAATCAGATAAAAATCCTTTGTATAATGAAAATCAAATTTCATTTACTTCTGACCAAAAGCAAGCAACTAAACTTGCTTATGAATTGGGAAAAAAGAATCATCTGGCAATAATTGTATTCGGATCTTTATATTTGTTGGGTGATATCAGAACCTACTTGTTTGAATTATTGGAGGGAACGGACAATTGAATTGGGAAAAACAATATCAATATTTTGATCGTATTAACTTTGATCAAGTGGAATTGTTTGCNACTCCACGAGAAACACAAAAAGTTCTAAACACATACAATCATGCATTAGAATTGTTAAAATCCGGAAAACAAGCAAAAGCTACGTCTATGTTAAAGACGGTAGCGGATGATTTTCCGATGTTTTCTTATTCATCACACTTGTATGCTATTTTATTGGCAGCTAAAGGTNATTTTAAAGAAGCGAATGAATATTTTAAGCGAGTAGCTTTATTAGACGTTGATGANATTCAGGCTAAGCTATTAGAACGTCAGTTAAAGGTCATTGAGCATGAGATCAAACTGCTTGATCAAGAAGAGGATCAGCAGAAAAAGCGCAAACATGCTTATGAATCAGTTAAGAAAGAAATATCTATCACTGATATTTTAGAAAAAGCACCGCGCAAAAANCATCTTCCGGGTGCAACTAAAGATGAAATTGCTGAAATTAATCGTCAGCTCGGTAATGAAGATACGGTTGATTTAGAAGCTGAATATGAACTTGAAGAGCGCAAAGCAAATCTTAAATTCATGGCAGTTGTCCTGGCAATTGCAACGATTACTTTCTTGATCTTTTATTTCGTAATCAGACCTGCAATCTTGAATTCATTTTCAGGTTCAAATCAAGCTCAAAACCGGCTAGAATGGCTGGAACAGGAAATAGATTCAAGAGCCAAACAGGGACAAGAAGAAGTTAATAAACTACTAGAAGATTACAATTCCTATAATTTCTCTGACAGTCAGGAAACTTCGGGTGAATAAGATGCAATATCAAACGACCAGACAATCTGATAAAACCTATAATTTTTCGGAGATGATTCGGGAAGGAGTACCTCTTGAGGGAGGTTTGTTTGTCCTATCTGAAGCACTTTCTCTCAGCCCAGATTTTCTTGACAGTTTAGGTGATTTATCATTTCAAGATCGTGCAGCTGCTTTATTGGGAGTTTTTGCTCCGGAATTATCAGAAGATAAGATAAATAGTATTTGTGATAAAGCTTTTGATGTGCTGCGATATCAAAACGAATTAGTTTATGAAGCGAAACCGTTAAATCCTTATCTGTTAAACCCTTTATTTATTTTTACAGAAAAAGGCCCTTCAGCTTGTTATACCGATTTTACCCATGCTTTTAGCATTGCATGCTTAGAAGAATTGATGCAACCGGAAGAACAATGGTTTGTCATTGCAGGTGAATCAATTCAAAGCATAAAGAGCTTGGTTACACTATATAATTGTGAATCAAGCTGGAAACCAATTTTGATTGCTGACCAAAAATCGGTAAATAATTATGTCTTAAAAGAAATTCAAAATCTTAGATCTACTACAAATATTGTTAGCGATCATCAATCAGAGGTCAGTGGGGAATATTCAGAAAATGAATCTGAGCTAAAAATATTAAATAATGCTGAATCAGATCAGCCAAACCAAACTGTCTCTGAAGATGATTTTGATTTAGAAGAACTGCTTAAAATATACACTATTAATGGGAAAGTACAGGATGTTGAATACTTTACCCAAAGTTTGTTTTATGATCAGGATTTACGTCAAGAATTACAAAAACAAAATAAATATATTGCTACGGTAGGTGTCTTGAATTTCTCNCAAAGCATAGCCTTATTCATCTTATTGACTTCAGCTTATCTTGATCTATTACAGCAAGAGGTCCTGGAGAAAAAAGATAATTTCGCATTAGCATTTCCAAACTTCAATTTGGATTTTATTTATGTTGCCCAACTCTTAAAAAAATCAGGTTTACCAATATCTCATTTGTTTGCCGCATCAAATAGCAATCGAGCTATTGCTGATTTCTTTCGGAGGGGAAAATACAAATTGAAACGCNGGTTTTTCCGTACNAATACTCCGGCTTTGGATAAGATTTACTTTCCTAATATAGAAAGAGTTCTTTTTGAAGCTACGGATCAAGATTGTTCTCTAATCGATCAACTTATGTCTGATTTTATGGAAAAAGAAAGTTTGNAAATACCCTCATCAATTGTATCTAAGTTAAATGGTTTTTTACAAACAGGTTATGCAAACAATAAACAAACGGTTCTTCAAATCAAGGAATGGTACATAAGAACGGATTATTTGCTGGATCCTTATACTGCATTGACTTTAGATGTACTTGAACGCTTTGAGCAAGTAGCACTTAAGATGGATAAAATTATTATTCCTGTAATTGAAAATCCTTTAATCTCTGCTCAAGCCTCGGCTGAAGCAATTTTTGATACAAATAAATCTCGTAAAAGAAGTTATAGTCAATTACTGATAGACTTATCTGAAGAAAGTGGAATTTCCATTCCTGCTGCTGCCTATTCAAGCAAGAATAAGCCGGAAGTAATTAATTTCAACATAAAACAGATGTCCGAACAAATTGCAACGGATCTCTTGAGTTATTAAAACATCTCTAATTCGAGATAGTTAAAAGTCAACCTGATTGCGGATTGAATTTAATTGCATTCCGGGATTTTGCTGTAAGACCCAACTTGTTGCCCATTTTGATTCAAATAATATTACAGGATTTTGTTGTTCATCCTCAACCAACAGATTGTTAGAGGCGATGATTATCTCCTCCGGTGCTTTGGCTTTTTCCGGATCATCCCATTCGACCCACCTTGCTACATGGTAATTAATTCTTTGTATACGCAGATCAACATTATATTCATTTTTCAAGCGGTGCTCCAAGACATCGAATTGCAATTCTCCCACCACACCTATGATGTAGGTTTCAGTTCCGATATTAGGTTGCTGATAGAGCTGTATCGCACCTTCTTCGGCTAACTGTGAGATGCCTTTTTGAAACTGTTTTCGCTTCATAGAATCTCGAGCGGAAACACGAGCAAAATGTTCCGGAGGAAAGACCGGTATATCTTCAAAGACAAGATCTTCACCTGCACTCAAGCTGTCACCAATTTGAAATTGACCTGAGTCAAATAAACCAATGATATCTCCGGCATATGCTGTGTCTACATGAGATCTATCCTGAGCCATGAATTGCTGAGGTTGGGTTAGACGAATTTGTTTTCCGGTTCTCACATGTTTCACTTGCATATCTTTTTCATACTTACCGGAACANATTCTGATAAATGTAATTCGNTCCCGATGTTCAGGATTCATGTTAGCCTGTATTTTAAATGCGAAAGCACTGAACGGATGTTCTAAAGGGTCGATTTCTCCTATATCGGATTCTCTAGCTACCGGTGAGGGTGCCATTTGCAAAAATTCCTGCAGGAAAAATTCTACACCNAAATTCGTTAAAGCACTGCCAAAAAACAAAGGTGTCTGTTTACCCTTGGCAACTAAATCCAAATCTAATTCATCGCCTGCAATATCCAGCAATTCAATATCTTCGATCAATTTGTTATGATAAAATTCACCGATCGTTTCTGATAAACTCTGATCGTCTAATTCTGAAACTTTTACATTGATCATGCTTGCACCATGATCTTGCTTCTGATTGTCAAACAACTCAATTTGGCTTAACTTGCGATTGAATACCCCTTGAAAGTTTCCGTCGGTACCGATAGGCCAATTGATAGGTACAGAAAAGACACCTAACACTTTTTCCAGTTCATCCATTAATTCAAATGGATCGCGAGCTGCTCGGTCCATCTTATTGATAAAAGTAAAAATCGGTATCCCGCGCATGCGACATACTTCAAACAATTTAATCGTTTGCTCTTCGACGCCTCTGGCTCCATCAATCATCATGATTGCGGCATCTGCAGCACACAAAGTTCTATAAGTATCCTCCGAGAAATCCTGATGTCCCGGGGTGTCTAAGATATTGACACAATAATTATTGTATTCAAATTGTAAGACTGATGAAGATACCGATATTCCTCTTTGCTTTTCTATTTCCATCCAATCAGAAGTTGCATGTCTGGCTGATTTTCTGCCTTTAACCGTACCGGCGAGGTGAATTGCTCCACCGTATAAGAGAAGCTTCTCTGTCATAGTTGTTTTTCCGGCATCCGGATGTGAAATAATAGCAAATGTACGACGTCTTTTTATTTCAGATTGAGTTTTTATTTTTTCTTTATTGCTCATAAGATCCTTGGATATTATTAATATGTTGTTATTGTTTTTGATTGATCAGGCACCTTAGCCTACAAGATTATAGCAAAAAAAGAAACTAAAACAATGTTACTCTACTATTTTAAGTAAGATTGTGGTTTAATAGGTTTTATTCACATTTACGTTTCAGATCGAAATTTAAAATACAAATGGTGACTATAATGATTAACAATAAAAATTCAAAAAATATTATCAGAAAAATAGTTCTACTAATCTTAATAGGAATATTCTTTATCGGATACTTGTCTGAAACAGCTTTGGCTGCTGAGCTTTTTGAATCAGAGCAGAATAATACTCAGGCTGAAATCAAAGTACAATCTGATGAAACTATTAAAGTTAGTACAGACGAGAAAACGTGGNTATTTCCCAGACAGGTTGTAGGACAGCCTACAGGAGGAAGAGAAAAACACGTTTATCCTAGTTTAGATCAGGTAAGTGCTGCAAATTATATTGTGATGGATTTGGAGACTGAAGAAGTCCTTTTGGAACATAATGTGGATGAGATAGCATATCCTGCAAGTATGACAAAAATAATGACAGCTTTGACCGTGATTGAGTCACCGGATTTTGATTTACAAAGACCTGTGGTATTTTCCGAATATGCAGTAGATTTGCCTTCGCCTCTGTCAGCAAGTGCCGGATTTATTGCGGGAGAAGAAACGACAACTGAAAATGCTTTGTATTTGATGATGGTTCAATCAGCTAATGAATGCGCCAGAGCTCTGGCAGAAACTTATGGTGGGACAGAAGAAAATTTTGCCAATTTGATGAATGAACTGGCTCTGGAAATTGGTTGTAAAAATACCAATTTGGTTGATGCTGCGGGCTTTGGTTTGGAAGATCATTTCTTCACACCGAGAGATTTAGCTCTTATTATCAAAAGAGCTATGAGTCATGATATTTTCAGAAAACTGGTTACGAGAAGAGCCTATTGTTCCGAACCNACTAACATACATCCTTATACAGCATGGACAATGGTTACAAATAGTAACCATCTGATGTTGCAGGGAGATTTAAACTTAAGTTCGGAATATCTGCATACCTATGACGGTGTCAAAACTGGAAATACCGATATAGCCGGGAATTGCTTATCAGCTACTGTACACACATATGATGGTAGACATCTTTGTGGGATTATTTTTAATGGTAGTCTAGCAGAGCGTCCGGGTGAATTTTTCAGTGTTTCTGTTTTGCTTAGAACTTTGCTGGAAGAAGCTGCTAAACAGTCTGAGGCTCCGACAGAAGCTGAAGCCTACCAATTTTTGTCCGACAATCCTGATATTGCAAATGAAGTAAGCGGTTATCAAAATCTTTGTCATATCTCGGAACTTTATAAAGAGGGGCAGCTGTCAGAAGAGCAGATTGCAGCATTGATTGATAATGTTGATCAGGATCAGCCTGACGATCCCGGATCTGTAGATAAAACGAAACAGCAAGCGAAAACAGAAGTAGAAGAGGAGAAAACTCTAACAGAAGCTTCAGCTTCAGAAGAATCAACTTCAAAGTCCGAATCTGATAATTCNTTAATGAATTTGCTCAGTGAAGATAATATGCAATATGTNCTATTAGCTATGTGGGCTTTACTGTTTATTGTTATTGTAATTCTGTTAATTCAATTAATAATCAAGTCACGTAAAAAACGTATCCGGAAAAACAAATAAAATTGCCTCGGAAGCAAACTAGAGAAAAACATCGAAAAAATTAGGAATTAAGAGATTAGCATGCCTAACCGGTGAAAAGCTTGACAACTTGATTTTGCTTAGGTATATTCATTAAGCATGTTTAAAACCGATCGAGGAGGAAATAAAATGAAAACATACGTAGCGAAAGCTTCTGAAATTGAACGCAAGTGGTATGTNATAGATGCAGAAGACCAAGTTCTTGGTCGTATTGCAAGTGAAATTGCTACTATTTTACGCGGTAAACATAAACCGNAATTCACNCCTTTTTTAGATACAGGTGATTTTGTAATAGTTGTCAATGCTGACAAGGTTAGAGTAACCGGTGGCAAAGAAACCAAAAAGATTTATCGCAGACATAGTGGATATCCGGGTGGCCTCAAAGAAACAACTTATGCTGAGCTTCAAGCAAAACATCCTGAACGTATCATTAAATTGGCTGTAAAAGGAATGTTGCCCAAGAATGCTTTAGGCAGACAAATGATCAAAAAATTAAAAGTTTATGCAGGTCCTGAACATAATCATCAGGCACAACAACCTGAAGTATGGGAAATATAATTAAGGAGACGAGTTAAATGGCAAATAAAGATTTTTATTATGGAACTGGTCGTCGTAAAAAAGCTGTTGCAAGAGTACGTTTGTACCCTGGAAAAGGCGATATAGAGATAAACGGCAAAGAATTTGAAGATTATTTTGATCTCGCATCCTTACGCTATATTGTAATGCAACCCCTAAATGCAACAGGTGCTGCAAATAAATACGATATTAAAGTTAATGTAAATGGTGGCGGAATTTCCGGCCAAGCTGGTGCTGTTCGTCATGGTATTTCCAGAGCATTAGTTGATGCAGATACATCTGAATATAAAGCTACTTTAAAGAAAAATGGCTTCTTAACCAGAGATTCCAGAGTTAAAGAACGTAAAAAATATGGTCTTAAGAAAGCTCGTAAAGCTTCTCAATTCTCAAAACGTTAATTCCTTTATTAACACAAATTTTACACCAAAACTCCCGAGTCCAAACTTTTTGAACGTGGGAGTTTTTTTGTTTTATTTTTGTTTCTGTCATTTTGTTCCGTTTTACAAGCCTGCCAAGGATGTGCGGACAAAAATTTGGAGAGGTTGAGATTCGGAACAATATCTAATCTATTCTGTTCCATTTTCCAAGTCTGCCAAATTCAAAGCTGAATAAAATTGGTGGAGTTGAAATTTGGAACAAGAAAGATCTAAAATTGCAGATTTTCGTTCCGTTTTCCAAGCCTGCCAAGGATGTGTGGGCAAAAATTTGGAGAGGTTGAGATTCCGAACAATATCTAATCTATTCTGTTCCATTTTCCAAGTCTGCCAAATTCAAAGCTGAATAAAATTGGTGGAGTTGAAATTTGGAACAAGAAAGATTTAAAATTGCAGATTTTTGTTCCGTTTTCCAAGCCTGCCAAGGATGTGTGGACAAAAATTTGGAGAGGTTGAGATTCCGAACAGAACTTCGAATAACTAATATGTATGATGAAAGAATTAATAAACTAATTATTTATTGCTTTACGAGGAAGTAGATTTCGGATTTTTCTTTGCATTTCAAGATATTTGTTTTCGTTATTATGAAATTGGATTCTTTTGCCATGATCTACGGCAGCATTATCAAGAAATTGTTTTAATCTATATTCGTTATAAAGTTGGGATTTGGTAATAGGGATAACTTCATATCCAATTCGTCTTAATGCCATATTCCGAATAGAATCCTGATCAATGGTTGTTTCGTGACATTCACCCAAGTATTCATATGCGATTTTTTCTTTAGGAAAGCAGTAGTCCACATAAAGTCTGTTTTTCTTAATTGCACGGGAGCTTTCTCTGTCTAAGATAATTTCAAAATTAAAATGACCTCCTTTCAGACCTATACCTCCTAATGAATATGGCAACTTAAGCAACATCGCAAGGAAGATTTCCATTATTGAGCAAGCACCATTTTGGATATATTGTAAAGCACGTAAGGACTTGCGTCTGCCACAAAAACCTTTTGCGCTATTCACAAAATCATACAATTCATTTTGATTTGTTTTGATTGGAGAATTTGGTCCATTAGAATGAGAACACAAAATATTTCCTAAAATAATAGTGTTAAGAATATCCATTTTTTGACTTAATTGTAAAAAAACAAGAGGCAGTGAAACGATGCCTGTTTTGTTTGTCTGTAAGACACCGCCTAGGGGAATAGTTTTTGTGCAAACAAAAGGCACCCGTCCTTGGTGAGAATATCTGTCTGTGCGATTGAGAACTAAAAATTGAGAATCTCCAAATTTAGCAATCTTATCTTGATAATATTGATTTGCAAGAGGAATATTCCAATATTTTAAAGCGCTGTAGTGTGAAATGTATTTAGTCATATATTATTAATACTATTTATTAGTTATACAATCTGAGTTATTTCTTATAAAAAACAATAGTAATTAGAATAGTTGAAGAAATTTTTAATAATTAAAAAATGTTTGTCTGATTAAAAAAGAAGAACTGTTACGATTTGCAAGTACACCTCGTACAGGTGAATTAGCTTCTCGGAATAAAATAACTACTATGACATTTTTTGCAATAGCAACTTTGTTGGTGATAGCTAAAGTAAGAATGAGAAAACAAATATTCTTCTAAATAATACTAAACTTAAAAGATATAATTAATAGAGGAGGTATCTTCAGAAGTGACCTCCTCTATTAAATATATCTGATATAGGAAACTATTAGGTGATGAATTGTTCTCTACATCGAATAGACATTTGCTTATTTACTTGAATAAGGTTCAGCTGGTAGCTCGATGCCTTTGCTCATTAGGTAACCTGTCATAGCACCGGGACCACCGCTGTTTACATAGTCAACAAATTCTATGACTGTTTCGGGTTTGCCGAATAGGTGGTCCCGCCAGATTTGGACACCTTCAAAAAAACTACCTAATACTTTTTCGATGGTATCTTCGTATTTGTTAAGAAATTCTTTTGAAAAATCATTGGCCTTGACTGCTTCTGATGCTATTCCGGCAGCTATTTTGCCACTTATCATTGCAGTGCCTGCGCCACCGCCATAGCACTGATCGATCATGTTTCCGGCATCGCCAACTGCCATCACGCCGGCAGAGTGGACAGCTTGGTGCTTACCTGTTGGTAGTCGCCAACCTTCTAATTTACCGACGAGATTGGCTTTTCCCAAACGTTGGTCGCCGGTTTTAGTGTTGTCTCGCCACCACCACAAAATCTCTTCCATAGTCATGTCGAGATCTTTCAGGTTGGCTTCTGTGATGAACACACCTACATTACAGCGTGTAGTGCCATCTTCAGATCTACCTTCCGGGAAGAGCCAAACGTAACCACCATCCCTGAAAATATCTGCATAAACAAATTCTGATTCATCTTTGATCCCCCTAACGCCATCAAAATAACCACGAAGACCATAGAAAACATANTCAGGATCTTCTTCATAGAATCCCATTTGGCGAGATAACATGGAGTGAGAACCATTTGCGAGAATCACGAGATCACATTCCAGATCCAACAAACTACCATTGTATAAACCTCTGACTCCACAAGCTTGTCCACGACGGGTAATTACTTCTAGTGCTTCGAAATTGTCCATATAGTCAATCCCGGTATCAACCGCTGCTTTATTAACGATCGCATCATAGATGTATCGAGGACAGCTGTAGTGAGGAGGTATTTCAGGAGGGAAATACATTACGGCACGTTCTTCTCTGCTGTCTACATAGGCTAGGCCATTATTGGGAAATGAAACGGCGAGCACATCATCCAGGATTCCCATTTCCTTTAGAATTGGATACATGGGTGCCTGCAAACCATCACCACAGATCTTATCGCGAGGGAATTGATCTTTTTCTACCATTAAAACATCCAACCCTAATTTACTACAGAAAAATGCACAGGTAGCGCCACCTAGGCCACCACCTACTATAATTACGCTATGTTTTCTCATTTGTTTCCTCCCTGTTCCTCAACAGGAACCATTGTAATGACATCACCTTTTGGACAAACCCTCATGCACACGCCACATCCGATACATTTTTCAATATCTACTTCTCTGTATCCACATTCTAGACAGCGCCAGGTTTCGAGTAAGGCTTCTTCGTCGCTCATTAATTGTTCTACCATGTCGAAGCCACTGCGATCTTTAATTTTGCGGATTTCCGGAAATGCTTTTTTGAGACGAACTGCCGGATAAATACGATACTTAGGATCTCCACTCTGCATCTCTCTTTCGAGTTCGTATTCCTTCCACTCCCTACCACGTAGCTCCTTGTCGATTTGAATTGCGGCATCATGTCCTGAACCCATTGCATCAATAACTGAGGGAGTATCATTTACTATATCTCCGGCCAAAATAATATTGTCACCCGTAATATATTGTGGCTCTGCTCTTTGACCTGTTGCGATGATTGCAAAGTCTGCAGATAAAACCATCTCTTCTCCGATGGGATCATAGGTAAAAGTTTTGCAATCTAAGTTCTCAATTGTTGTATAAACAATGTTACTTAAACAGTGAGGTGGAGCATTGTCTTTGGCTTCAAAACGCAAAGGTGCAACACCACTGATAATCTGGATTCCTTCTTCTTGAGTTTCTTCTATTTCCCAAGGATGAGCCGGTATCTGCGAACCACATTCAAGACAAATTACGGTCACTTTATCTGCACCCAGGCGAAGTGCTGTGCGAGCTGTGTCCATAGCAACGCTACCTCCACCGATCACCACAACATTTCCATAGAGTGTGACCTGGTCCGCTGAGTTTACTTTAGTCATGAAATCTAGTGCGTTCATTACACCTTTGCAGACGGAATTGGCAATTGGAAGTCCTTTAGAAATGCTATTTCCTGTTGCTACAATGATTTTATCGTAATCTTTTTCAATGTCAGTTGGACGTACTTTAGCACCAAAGACAAATTTTATTCCAGACTCTTCCAGGCGCTTTACTTCCTTGCGCACAATATCTTTATCTAGGCGGAATGAAGGAATACCTTTTAATAGCATGCCGCCGGCTTCAGCAGCTGCCTCATAGACAGTCACTTTATAACCGCGTTTTGCTAGAACATGGGCAGCAGTTAAACCGGCCGGTCCACCTCCAATTACAGCAATTTCTTCTTGGTGAATAACCGGATAAGAGGTTACCTTATCGTCAAGTTTATTTTCACTTAAATAGCGTTTTAGAGCACGGATTTTTATGGGAGAATCCACTAGAGTTCCACGCTTACACACATCTTCGCAAGGATGATGGCAAATACTGCCGCAAACCGATGGCAAAGGATTCTTTTCCCATATTAGATCATAAGCTTCATCAATTTTTCCACACTTGAGTAGGTTGATATAACCTTGAGGACTAATTCCAACTGGACATGCCAAAGTACATGACTCTTTTTTGAGTTCTTCCATTTGATTAACGGACATGGATTTGATTTCTGTACAATCAGGGCAGAGATGACACACTGTTTTCTGGTATTCTTTCAAAGCACCTGTTGGACAATACTCTTCACATATTCCTCAGTTCACACATCGATAGCCATCGATTTGTGCGATCGCTTTGCGATCAACATTAACAGAAAAGCTTTGCATTAGTAACTCTCCTTTACTAAATCACAGATTTAATCTGTTCATTGTTTGATTAGAAACTGCTAAAAACTTGAAATGACTCTGAGACATTTACATCTGTTCACTTGTTTGGTTAGGATTTGCTAGAAGTTAGTTATGAAACTGAGCTTATAGAGAATGAGTTCACTTTTGTGAAGGAGTGTGCGAAATTCGATTGAACACGCAGGCTTTTCGTAACTTGATAAGTCTTTTACTGTTTTGTTTACAAAAGTTCTTATTTATATTATATTTACTAAATTTTTTTAAAACAATAAGTTTTGCTATAAAATTGGATGAAATTTGAAAAAAGTAACGCTAATATAGATGTTTATATAACCTCCTTTTTTAAAATGTCAAATTAGGATAAGATATCGGCGTTGAGTTAGTTGAGTTATGTGATTTAGAAGTACCGGAAAAATGTTAGAAAAAATATATAAAACAAATTCAGAAGAAGAAACTTACAGTTTTGGGCAGGCTTTGGGACAAATTTTGTCTCAAGGTGATGTCTTAGCATTACAGGGTGATTTAGGAGCTGGTAAGACAACCTTAACGCATGGGATCGCTCGGGGTTTGGGGATTGAGACACCTGTATCAAGTCCGAGCTTTACCTTGTTGTTTGAACATCCAATTGGAACTAGAGGAATGTCACTGTATCATTTCGATGCCTATCGTCTTGAAGATGAAATGGAATGGTATGATGCAGGTTTTATGGATTATTTCAATGATTCGGGGGTTGCTGTGATTGAGTGGGCTGATCGAATTAAGAATGTCTTACCGGAAAATACGCTTTGGCTTTTTATTGAAAGTAATCTTTCAGAGCCAAAGCAAAGAAAATTCAGATTGTTGATAAGTGAAGGTTTATCAGAGAAAGTTTTTGTTTTAGAGAAATTAGCTGCTTGGGAAATTTGATACTTTTTCGTATAATTAGATCGAAGCAAATGATAAGAGTTTTTTCTACTTATTGAAATTTTTGTTCTAGGCGAAAGAGATGCATGAGGTGAACAATTGATTGGGAATTCGCAATATATTTTAGCATTAGATACATCGGGACCCAGTCTTGCTGTAGCTGTTTTAAAAAACGAAGTGCTTTTAGCTGAGAAGTTTTTAAATATTTCGAATCAACATTCAGTGAATTTATTGCCCGTTCTTGATGGCCTTATTCAAGAATTAGATTTAGCATATAATGAATTATCTGCTGTGGCAGTAGCCGTTGGTCCGGGCTCGTTTACCGGTATTAGAATAGGAGTCTCCACGGCTAACACTTTAGCATATGGACTTAATGTTCCTGTTCTTGGAATATCTTCGCTTGAAGCTTTAGCTTATCCTTATATAAATTTATCAACGGCAGTTTTAGCGCTTTTTGATGCCAGAGGTGGTAGGCTTTATGGTGCTCTATTCAAGCAAGGCAAAAGATTAATATCTGATCGGCAGTTTGTAAAGCAAGAGCTTCCAATTTTGCTTCAAGAAAAATATTCTGAATTAGATAATTTCTTTTTGATCGGAGACGGTTTTCCAATTGCTGAACAATTACTGCAAGAAAATGGTTTACAATATCTACGTTCAGATAATATGTTCAATCGTCAAGACTACATTTCTGCAGCTAATTTAGGTTTAATTGCTTTCAAAGAAATTCGTCGTAATCCGGACTTATTTCAAGGAGGATATCAGGAGCCTGCCAGACCTAATTATTGTGTTATTACTCAAGCAGAACGGAATTTAGCACAAAAAGAAAATCAATAAAAACTCAGAATGAGTTGACTTGCCGGTTTCTAATTATCTGAATTGACATTCTAAAGCAAATAAATTTATACTAGAGGGCAATTAATGAACTCAGGCTAATCAATATCTTAAATAATTCTTTCATGGAGGAAACATGACAACCAAATCTATTTTGATTAATTGGGAGGAAGGCATTGAAATGAAATCAATAGCCTTGTTAATTCAAAAAGCTTCCGTCTTTGATTCAACAATCTATATTTCTCGTGACGATCGCCGAGCTAATGCCAAGAGTTTACTCGGTATGATGTCATTAGGAATTGAAGATGGTGTTGAGCTTGATATTACTGCAGAAGGAATTGATGCAGAGGAAGCAGTCAATACTGTTGCGGATTTTTTAGAAAATCCCCAAACCTGAAGAAAAAACGATAATAATGTCTGAAAATCATAATTCATTTGATGCCAGACTAGATTTAATACCACATGAACCTGGTGTGTACTTGATGAAAGACGCATCCGGTTCTGTTATTTATATAGGAAAAGCAAAAAAACTACCGCAAAGATTGCGCAGCTATTTTTCTCCAAATCCGGTTGGCGATCCGAAAATTCTCGCCATGATTTCTCAAATTTCAGATTTTTCATATATCATTTGTCAAAATGAACTTGAAGCCTTAATTTTAGAGAATAATCTGATCAAAAAAAATCGTCCCAAATATAATACTCTTTTGCGTGATGACAGAGAATATCCATATATTCGAGTGACTTTAAATGAGATGTACCCACGAATTTTGAAAGCATATCGTGCCGGACCTGATCGGGAGGAGGGTGCCAGATATTACGGACCCTATCTAGCAGGCGATTTAGAAAGAGCACTGAAAGCAATCTATCGTATTTTCCCTGTGATGACTTGTAATAGAGTTTTGCCCAGAGATATAGACAAAGCCAGACCTTGTCTTAAATACTATATCAATCGATGTATCGGCCCCTGCAAAGGTGATATTTCCCAAGAGGAATATCGAGACAGTGTGATGGAGATTTGTCGTTTTTTAGATGGTCAGTACGATGATCTTTTAGGGAAGATTAAAAAGAGAATGGAGCTTGCCGCTCAAGAAATGGCCTATGAAAAAGCTGCTGTTTGGCGCGATCGCTATCAAGACCTGAAAAAATTGACGACAAACCAAGTAACAGTAACCAAGCAACCTGAGAATATAGATGTATTGGGCTTGTATCGTAATGGCAGTGAACTTTGCATTCAAAAGCTGGAGGTTAGAAATGGCAGAATGATCGGTTCGACAAGTTCTTTTCTTCCGGATCAAGACGAGTCGATTGATGAGTTGCTAACAGCTTTTTTGAAACAACATTATGCGGAATCATCTTATATACCAAATTTGATCCTCTTACCTGAAGAGTTGACCGAGCAGGATTTGCTCAGTCAATATTTTTCTCAATTGGCGAAAACAAAAGTAGAGTTTCGCCATCCTCAAAGAGGAGAAAAAAAACAACTATTAATTATGGCAGAAACTAATGCTGAGCAGAATTTAAAACGTCATACTTTGATTGGAGGATCGGCGACCGGTTTGGCTCATACTTTGAAAAGACTGGCGGAAATATTTAACTTAAAAGAGGCTCCTCGGAGGATTGAAGCATACGATATCGCTAATATCGGGGCAGAAGACAGAACAGGCTCAATGGTAGTTTTTACTGAAGGAAAGCCATTGCGTTCAGCATACAGACATTTTAAGATTAAGAGTTTTGAAGGTATTGATGATTATCGGGCAATGACTGAATTGTTATCCCGTAGGTTGGAACGTTTAGATGATGAAAAATTCGGGCAGCGACCTGATTTAATCTTAATCGATGGTGGATTGGGACATGTCAATACAATAAAACCGCTTATGGATCGATATGCGGCAGAGATCCCATTTGCCGGATTAGTTAAAGACGATCGGCATCGTACCAGAGGTTTGGTTTTGACTACGGGCAAAGAAATTGAACTAAAAGAGGTCTCTGAACCAATAACTGAAACGCCTGATCAAAGAAGCGAGCGTTTAGGACTTTTACGTTTGTTGACTGCGATACAAAATGAAGCTCATCGTTTCGCTCAACGTTTACATAAAAAGTCACGGCTCAAAAGTACAATTCGTTACAGTTTGGAAGAAATACCCGGCGTAGGTCCGGCTAGGCGCAGAGCATTGCTCAAACATTTCAGGACGATTAAGAATGTTTCTGAAGCAAGCCTTGAGGAATTGCAANCAGTTGCCGGTTTACCNGAAACAACCGCTCAAGCTGTTTATGATCATTTTGATCAAGAAAGATAGTAAAATGAGGTTTTATGGCTATATATTGTTTAGCAGATTTTCATTTAAGTAATCAGGTAGACAAACCGATGCATAAATTCGGTCAGGAATGGATGGACCATGATCTAAAAATAAAAAACAATATCGACCAGGTAGTTAAAGAAGAAGATATTTTGCTTATTCCGGGAGATATTTCTTGGGCTATCAATATGGAAGAAGCGGAAAAAGATTTAATTTTCGTGAGTGNGTTACCCGGCAGGAAGATTCTTCTGCGTGGGAATCATGATTATTGGTGGGGGACTCTGAGTAGAAATTATCGCTTTTTAGAGAAACATCAAATCAAAAATCTTGATTTTTTGCAAAATAATGCCTTCAGATTAGTAGATCCGGAGTTGAGAGGTATCTTGATCGCAGGGACCAGAGGTTGGATTTTCCCTAATGATCCGAAATGGCAACAGACTGATCAGAAAATATATCAAAGAGAAATTGGTCGCCTGAAGTTTTCGTTAAATGAGGCAGAGAAATTGCGTCAGCCCGGAGATAAGTTGATCGTGATGACACATTTCCCACCGGTGAATTTACAACTTGCAATTTCTGATTTTACAAAATTGATGCATGAGCATGGAACGGATCTTTGCGTATTCGGTCATATTCATCATAAGGAAAGCCCATACCAACTATCAGGAGAGGAAATTCATGGTATACCGATGTTATTAACTGCTTGTGATCAAGTTAATTTTAAACCTATACTGTTAGATGAATATCTTGTTTAGCGAATTAAATTTGCTATCACCATAATTATTTGAGAGGAATATATAAAATGGCTAAAAGCATGACCGGTTATGGTAAATTTTCTTTGACAGAAAATGATCTAACCGTTTCGGTAGAAATAAAATCTGTAAATCAAAAAAATCGGGATATCAAAATGAGGATGTCCTATACTCTAAATCCATTTGAAACAAGAATCCGGAAATTAATCGATTCATATATTAGTAGAGGCTCAATCGATGTCAATATTAATTATGAAGATTTAGTCGGCGAACCCACTGTAAAGCTTGATTTGAATAATGCTCAAGCCTATTTGAGCATCTACAAAGAGATTGAAAAGTTGACCGGTGAAAAGATTCTATCTAAGTCTGCTTTATTAGCTAGAAATAATAATTTGANATCTAAAGTTGAATTAAATCCGGATCAGGAAAGGTATCTACCGGTTCTTTTAAAAACTTGTGAACAAGCGTTGATTCTATTTGATCAGTCGAGAAAAGTAGAAGGTGAACATTTAGCCTCGGATCTGGAACAAAGAATAGATAAGATGNTTAATCTGGTTGCTCAGATTGAACTACAAGCTGAAACTGTACCGAAGTACCATCAAGAGCGNCTCTTAGAGCGCCTAGAAAACCTTTTAACAGAAGANATTGAAGAGTATTATGATGGACAAAGAGTAGCTGCGGAAATTGCAATTTTTGCAGATAAAGCTGACATCACTGAAGAAATAACCCGTTTGAAAAGTCATTTAAAACAATTTTCAGAGACACTTAAATCCGACAAATCAATCGGTAAGAAATTAGATTTTTTAGTGCAGGAGTTTTTGCGTGAAACCAATACAATTGGTTCAAAAGCAAATGATCTGCAAATTATACAAATGGTAGTTGAACTTAAATCAACAATTGAAAAAATAAGAGAACAAGTCCAAAATATTGAATGATTATTTTTATTAATTGAGAGTAAACAATTTTTCTGTTATTCTTTACAACTATAATGATTTAAGAATATTTGTTAGAGGTGATTGAAGGTGGAGAATGCATTATTCATACGGGTTGGAGATTCCAGTGTGATTTCCTTGCAACGTCTGATAGCAATCGTATCTGCCGACTCCGCTCCGATTCGCAGAATGATTCAGGAAGCCAGAGATCGCGGTACATTGATTGATACAACATATGGCAAAAAAAATCTATCTGTCTTAATCATGGACAGTGACCACCTGATTCTCTCTTCAAGAAGCGTGGAGCAATTAAATTCTTTGATTGAGGCTTCATTATGAGTGGGAATAAGCTTGCTCAGGGGATGATTTTATGTGTATCCGGTCCTTCCGGTGTCGGAAAAGGTACTGTGATAGAAGCATTTATGAAAAGACGTGAGGATTTCTCATTGTCCATATCTATGACGACCAGAAAACCGCGAGGTCAAGAGCAGGATGGAGTAGAATATTATTTTTGTAATACTGAAAAATTTCAAGAATTGATTAGGGAAAAAGAGATCTTAGAATTTGATATTTATTCCGGTGAGTATTATGGTACTCCGGTAGGTCCAATTCGAGAATATGTCCGCAATCAACAAAATGTTATTTTAGATATTACTATAGATGGAGCAATCCAAGTAAAAAAGATTTTTCCGCAAGCTGTGATGGTATTTTTATTGCCCCCGGCTATCTCAACTTTAAGAGAACGTTTACTAAAAAGAAGTACAGAATCTGAATCTGAAATAGAAACCAGAATCAAACAAGCTGAAATAGAAATTTCTCAGGCGAAGAAATTTGAATACGCTATATTAAATGATAGAATAGACGATACTGTAGCAAGGTTGGAAGCAATTGTTCTAGCTGAAGAAAGTAAATTTGACAGACAAGCTTCACAATTTGCACATTTGTTTAAAATGATTGAATAATATAATAATAAATTGTCAGGAAGGATGAAAATATGCTGACTAAACCATCAATAGAAGAACTATTACCAAAAGCAGAAAATCGTTACGTCTTAGCAATGCTTACGGCAAAAAGAGCAAGACAATTAATTGACGGTGCTCAACCTATGATTGAAACAAAAACTGAAAATTATGTTTCAGTAGCAGCTGAAGAAATCAATTCAGATGAAGTCAAAGCTGTAAAAGGACATCCTGATATTAAAGTCCCCCTCCGACCTGAAGTTGAAGCGGAAAGACTTAATGCAGAACTTGAAGCTGAAGCGAAACGTNGAGAAGTACGTCATGCAGAGAANAAACGTCAGACTGAAAGAGCACAAACCAGAGAAAGAGTTNTGGAACGAGCTCAAATGGAAGAAGATGAAAAAGAGCTTAATAAAAATCTGGCAGAACAGTTCTTGCGTATTGTTAATCAAAGTGCCGGNATGGGTGAAGAAGAGGAAGAATAGTTTTAGATAGAATNTAATAAAATAAAATATCGAAGGTAACAATTAAAATAGAATCAAAATTAAAGGGAGAAAGATAGATATTATGAAAGCACAGGATAAATCCATGGAGACAATTGTCAATTTGGCGAAGAATCGCGGTTTTGTTTACCCGGGCTCTGAGATTTATGGCGGGTTGGCCAATACTTGGGATTATGGTCCATATGGTGTTGAACTCAAAAATAATATCAAAAATTTCTGGTGGAAAAAATTTGTCACTGAGAATCCCTATAATGTCGGAGTAGATGCTGCAATTTTGATGAATCCTCGTACTTGGGAGGCCTCAGGTCATGTAGCCGGTTTCTCAGATCCTTTAATTGATTGTAAAGAATGCCGTAATCGTTTCCGNGCGGATAATTTAATTGATGATTTCAATGAAAAAAGAGATACGACTGAAAATGTNGAAGGTTGGTCAAATGAGGAATTNAGCGAATATATTGCTGATNATGAAATTCCTTGCCCCAATTGTGGTAAAAAAGATTTCACCAATGTTCGCCAATTCAACTTGATGTTCAAGACATTTCAAGGTGTGACTGAAGACAGACAATCTGAAATATATTTGAGACCTGAAACAGCTCAAGGAATATTCGTTAATTTCAAAAATGTACAACGCTCTTCACGTAAACAGATTCCTTTCGGTATTTGCCAAGTTGGTAAATCTTTCAGAAATGAAATCACGCCGGGGAACTTCATTTTCCGAACACGTGAATTTGAACAGTTGGAGTTAGAATTTTTCTGTGAGCCGGGAACAGACTTGGAATGGTTCGAGTATTGGAGAAATTTTTGCTGGCAATGGCTCTTGGATTTAGGTGTTAAGGAAGAAGACTTGCGCATGCGCGATCATGGTCCGGATGAATTGTCTCACTATTCTGTAGCAACAACCGACTTTGAATTCTTGTTCCCTTTCGGTTGGGGAGAACTCTGGGGTATTGCCGATCGTACTGATTTTGACCTTAAACAACACATTGAACACAGCGGCAAGAACTTATATTATCGTGATCCGCATACGAATGAAGAATATATNCCTTATGTTGTAGAGCCTTCACTCGGAGTAGATAGAATGTTTTTAACCTTCTTATGCAATGCTTATGACGAGGAAGAATTGCCGGACGGCAGCAAGAGAACTGTTTTACGTTTACATCCGGTATTGGCTCCGGTGAAAATTGCTGTTTTACCTTTATCAGGCAAACTTTCTAAACAGGCCGAAGAAGTCTATTCATTACTTACTAAAAAATTTGTTTGTGAGTATGACGATCGTCAATCAATTGGTAGAAGATATCGCCGTCATGATGAANTAGGAACACCCTATTGTGTGACCTACGATTTTGATTCACTTGAAGATAAGATGGTAACTGTCAGAGACAGAGATAGCATGGAACAAGTGCGTTTGCCAATTACTGAACTGGTTGAGTACTTTGAGGATAAATTTGACTATTAGTAGTCAAAATGGTAAAATTCTTTAGTGGATATAGTGCTGACCCGACAGGCTTTAGCACTAAATATAATTATATAAAACGAGCTGAATCTGAATTTATGAGAAAAAGAACTATCAAAATTGTTAGTCCCTATAAAGATAGATTTTAGTTATTTATAAGCCNTACTGTTGTTAGATAATNATAGTATGGTTTTTTTTATTCATNCAATTAATTACAAAATACACAATGCAATAATAATCACGGAGGTGTGCGAATGCAAAAATTTGTTTATATGTTTGAAGAAGGTAATGCTACGATGCGTGAGCTACTTGGCGGTAAAGGCGCCAACTTAGCAGAGATGACTAATCTGGGCTTACCTGTACCGGGCGGTTTTACCGTTACAACCGATGCATGTACTCGCTATTATCAAGATGGTGAGCAGATTGCTGATGAAATCCAACAAGAAATCAAGGATTCAATGGCAAAATTGGAAAAGAATAGTGGGAAAACTTTTGGTGATCCGAAGAATCCATTATTAGTATCCGTTCGCTCAGGCGCGAGAGCTTCAATGCCCGGAATGATGGACACAGTTTTAAACTTGGGTTTAAACGATGAAGTGGTAGAAGGTCTGGCAGATTTGTTTGACAACCGTAGATTTGCTTTAGATAGTTATCGTCGTTTTATTATGATGTTCAGCGATGTTGTGATGGAAATCGACAAAGTTAATTTCGAAAGAATCTTCGATACAGTAAAAGAAGAAAAAGGCATTGAACTAGATACGGATTTAACAGCTGATGATCTGGATAATATTGTAGCCGATTATAAAGCTATGTATAAAGAGCTGACCGGCAATGATTTCCCGGCAGATCCATTTGAGCAATTATTGTTGTCAATTACAGCAGTTTTCCGTTCTTGGAATAACGACAGAGCAATTTATTATCGCCGTATGAACAATATCCCAAGTGAATGGGGAACAGCAGTTAATGTTCAAGAAATGGTTTATGGTAACATGGATGACACATGCGGAACAGGTGTTGCTTTTACCAGAGATCCTGCAACCGGTGCAAATGAACTCTACGGAGAATATTTGATGAATGCACAAGGTGAAGACGTTGTTGCCGGAGTTCGTACTCCTGAACCGATTTCACACTTAAAAGATCAGTCTGCTGAATTATATCAAGAGTTTAAAGACTATGGTGAAGTTTTAGAGAAGCATTATGGAGATATGCAAGATCTTGAGTTCACAATTGAACGCGGTAAATTGTTTGTTCTACAAACCAGAAGTGGTAAACGAACAGCACAAGCTGCTTTACGAATTGCTGTAGAAATGGTTGAAGAAGGACTTGTAACCAAAGAAAAAGCTTTGATGACAATTGATCCGAATCAGCTTAATTCATTATTACATCCACAATTTGATGAAGAAAAATTAGCTGCTGCTGAACCAATTGCCAAAGGTTTGCCTGCTTCACCCGGAGCTGCTACAGGTTCAATTGTATTTACAGCTGAACATGCAAGTGCTGAAGCTGAAAAAGGTAATTCGGTAATTTTAGTTCGTGATGAAACTTCGGCAGAAGATATAGAAGGAATGCATGCTGCCGAAGGTATACTCACCGTACGTGGCGGAATGACATCGCACGCTGCTGTTGTTGCACGTGGTATGGGAACTTGCTGTGTTGCAGGCTGTGCTGCAGTAAATATCAGTGAAGATGAAGACTACATGGTCATTGAGGGTGTAACCTATCATGAAGGTGATAAAATTTCACTAGACGGTTCAACCGGATTTGTTTATGCAGGTGAAATAGAAACTGTTAAAGCTACTATTTCTGATCATATGCAGACCATTATGGATTGGGTTGATGAAATCAGAGTACTTAAAGTTAGAACAAATGCTGACTCACCGGAAGACTCTCAAGTAGCAATAGAACTGGGTGCTGAAGGAATCGGTTTAACTCGTACTGAGCACATGTTCTTTGCAGCAGATCGTATTTTACCTTTCCGTCGCATGATAGTTGCAGATACAGAAGAAGAGAGAAGATCTGCTTTAGATAAAATATTACCGGTCCAACAAGCTGACTTTGAAGGTATCTTTGAAGTGATGGCTGGAAGACCTGTGACGATTCGTCTCTTAGATCCACCTCTACATGAATTCTTACCTACGGAAGAAGAAGAGATTGAGCAATTAGCGAAAGATCTCAACTTAGACTTAGATGATCTGAAATCTAAAATTAGATCTCTGGAAGAAGTAAATCCGATGCTCGGACATAGAGGTTGTCGTTTGGCGATTTCTTATCCGGAAGTTGCTGAAATGCAAACAGCAGCTATTATTGGTGCTGCATTAGCTCAAACAACCGAAGAACAACCGATTATTCCTGAAATAATGGTACCTTTAATTGGTGATGTTAAGGAATTCGAATTCCTCAGAGATGTAATCGTTGCTACAGCAGACAAATTAATCGCCGATAGTGGTAAAGAACTTGAATATCATGTCGGAACTATGATTGAGATTCCTAGAGCTGCTTTAACTTCTGAAAAGATTGCTAAAGAAGCTGATTTCTTCAGTTATGGTACAAATGACTTGACTCAAATGTCTTACGGANTGTCACGTGACGATGCCGGTAAAATCTTGGATACTTATATTCAACGTGGTATTTACGATGCAGATCCAACAGCACATCTGGATTTAGAAGGNGTTGGACGCTTGATGAAAATTTCTGCTGAAGAAGGACGCAAAGGTAAAGCCGACATTAAGCTCGGTATTTGCGGAGAGCATGGTGGAGATCCGGGTGCTGTTGAATATTGTCATAGTTTAAACTTTGACTATGTTTCCTGCTCACCATATCGAGTGCCAATTGCTAAATTAGCAGCTGCTCAAGCGCAGATCAAAAATCCGCGCTAAACTCNGATAATAGCTGAAAACAAGTAAATATATAAGCTGTAAGTCGGCATAGCGCTACGCTATGTCGACTTTTTTATTGTTAACTTTGGCGATGTATTATCTCTCTTATTGATAACCGGTATACAAAAATCTTTCTGCTTAAATGGTCCATAATCTGTTATTTGCTGATCTAGTCATTGACAAATCTCTGCAATTTTCTCTTTGATCAATCTTCTTAATGATTTAGCAATATAGTGAATATTTGTGAGGAAGCTTTCTTTAACTAATGTTTTATGTAAAAATGTTGAAGCAGTATTAATTGATTTTTGCGGCGAGATTAATAAATTAAAATAGCAAATAGAATTACGCTTGAGAAATAAAAGATGATTGAAACTCCTGAATACAGACCTGAGAATAGGGTACAAAAAAAACAAAGAGCCACTGAATTAGATGTGCTACGCGGTTTTGCTGTTTTATTAATGATAGGCCATCATTTGATGTACGATATACACTATATTTTTGGCTATCCTTATTTCAGCTGGTTGTTCGGACCTGTCATGGAAAGCACGTATCATCCTTTAATATATATATTGTTTCTGGGAGTTGCCGGAATTAGCAGCAGTTTTTCCCGTAACAATCTGAAACGAGCGTCTAGACTGGCTTTAATCGCACTTGGTTTAACTCTAGTGACAAGCCTAATTTCTGTTATGCTGAAAACAGATTTTTATATTTTGTGGCAAGTTATTCATTGCTTAGCGCTCTGTACTTTGCTCAGTGCATGGCTGGAGAAATCAAAAATAAGTGAGAAAGCCAAGCTTGTTATTTTCATATCGCTTGGTTTTTTAATTCTTTTTTTTATCCCGAACATATTTGAAGCTTTTGATTTAAGTCGCCAAGGTACTCCCTGGTTATTGCCTTTTGGTATAGGTTATCTCAGACCTGAAGTTCCCGGAATGCTGGATTATTTACCTCTCATACCTTATAGCGGCTGNTTNTTTATAGGAAACGCATTNGGGAAAATAATTTATCCTCAAGGTGTAGTGAAAAAACAATATTGTACCGGGAAGATATTTAAACCGTTAGCTTTGATGGGTAGACGAGCTCTAATTATCTATGCAGTACATCAACCGATCCTGATTGCTCTGATCTGGATCTGGAGAAGAATTATTGGATAATATCTATAAAAGATGAGGAGGAGTTAATGCCATTAGGGATTCTAATATTTTTTGTAGTGATCGGTTTATTGTTTATTATACAGGGTATTTTAATTTGGAAAAAAGAAAAAATTAATCTAATCCATAGTTATCATTATCAAAATGTGTCGAAAAAAGATAGAAAAATTTACACACAATACATTGGTAAGGCANTTATATTAATCGGTTTTGGTATATTGGCAACAGGAACTATCAATNATTTAACTGAGAGAGCTTATGGCTGGATTTTATTTGGACTGACTTTTATTGTCGGTCTGGGCATTATATATTATGCTCAGAAAAAATATAATGAAGGAATGTTTAGTTAATCTATTATGAAAGTAATTTTGCAGAATCATACTCAGTCTCAGAGCATTACGGAAGTATTAAGAATGTTTTTTCTGAAGATCAAGAACTCTGAAGAACAAACAATCTATATTGAAGATTCCAGCGGCCAAAATTTAGTCTTATATTCGAGCTTATCAACTAGGGTGAGCAAAGAGCAGATGAGAGATACTGCAGATCAAACAAGAATCCTTGTTAGTAGCCGGATTGCTGAAACAGATTTGAAAATTGAAACAGAAGTGATCCCTTCCGCGATCAGACGTGAGTTGAAGAGACAAACTTATTATTTATTAAGCAAACTTACAGGGATTGATTATCCCTGGGGATCTTTGAGCGGAATCAGNCCTACTCAAATAGTTTANCGTAGTTTTTTAGAAAACAAACAAGATCGATTATTAACCAAACAAGATTTGATCGAGAAATGGTATGTTTCAGAAGATAAAGTAGAGATTGCCTTAAAAACGGCAATTAGAGAAATGAAAATCTTAGATAAGATGGTTCCCGATTTACCATTGCTTTATATAGGTATTCCTTTTTGCACTACACGCTGTGCTTATTGTAGCTTTATTACCCAGGATGCAGTTAATCTGAAGTCTGAATTGAGTTTGTATGTGAAAGCATTGTTAAGGGAAATTCGTGAAATAGCAAAATATTTTAGACGAATAGACAAACNATTTCAAGCAATTTATGTTGGTGGTGGAACACCTACAGCACTGTCNGAAAAAGATTTTNCAGCTTTAATGCNTGCCATTAAAGCTGAAGTACCGTGTGCAAAAAACTGTGAGATTACAGTTGAAGCCGGTAGACCGGACTCGATTACTGAAACTAAACTTTCGGCTATTAAAATTTTTCCAAATGCTAGGATCTGCATTAATCCTCAGACTATGTTTGATCAAACCTTGAACAGAATTGGACGGGGTCATAATGTAGAACAAGTATATCAAGCCTATGAGTTAGCCAGGAATCATAACTTCAGATCAATAAACATGGATTTGATTTTAGGCTTACCTGGAGAATACGGAGCTGACTTTTTATCTTCCTTGGATAAAATACTAAAATTGAATCCGGAGAGTATTACTATTCATACAATGGCTTTAAAGCGTTCGGCATTTCTTGAACAATTTTCTCCGGACCATTATTTGAAATTGCGCTTTCCCGATCCTGAATTAGGTAGTGCGTTTTTACAGGCGATCACATCTTTGCAAAATCATGACTACGAGCCATATTATCTCTATCGACAAAAAAATGTACGAGGAGGTCTAGAAAATATTGGATTTGCTAAAAAAGATCATGCTTGTATTTATAATGTCGGTATGATGAGCGACCGGATTTCAGTGATTGGTCTAGGTAGCGGTTCCACTACAAAAATAGTCGAAGGGGATAGGGTTGAGAGACTTTACAATCCGAAAAACTTATTAAATTACATTGAACGAATTGATGAATTAATAGAACGCAAGAAAGATTTTTTATGAATATTATAAACAGATTAATTAGTTTATTTAACTTGTCTGTTTGAGTAATAATGCCTAAGATAGATGTAAGTGTGATTGTTCATAATAATCTTATTAAAATAAAAATTTTTGTTTAATTAGCAACTTTGGAGGAAAGCCATGAGAGTAATAAAAGGAAAAAAGATCGCAATCATTGGTGCGGGTAAAGTGGGTGCTAACATTGCTTACGTAATGTCAATTAAGCATACCTGCAATGAATTGGTGATCATTGACATTGATCGAGATCGTGCTGAGGGTGAGGTAATGGACATTGTTCATGGTTTACCTTTTCTCAATCAAATGAATATTCGTGTAGGAGACTATCCCGATGTCAAAGGTTGTGACATTATTGTTTTAACCGCCGGGGCAGGAAGAAAACCAGGAGAGACCAGGCTTGATCTTGCGGTAAAAAATTGTCAAATTGCTAAAGCTATGAGTAGTAGTATTATGAAATATTACGATGGCGGAATAATTTTGGTAGTTTCCAATCCGGTCGATGTCTTAACTTATCATGTTAGTAAATGGACAGGACTTCCTCGGGGTACAGTTGTAGGTTCGGGTACAGTTCTGGACGGCATTCGCTTACGTACTTTACTTGCAGATAAATTCAATATCGACATGAAAAATGTTCACGCTTATATTTTAGGCGAACACGGTGAATCTCAATTTCCGGCGTGGGAATTTAGCAAAATTGCAGGATTTTCGATCGATGAGTATTGTAAGGTTTCCGGGATTACGTTTACTGAAGAAGAACGTGAGGACATAGCTCTGCAAACCAAAAGAGCAGGTGCAGAAATCATCAAGCGAAAAGGTGCTACTTATTACGGTATTGGCATTACTACAAATGAGCTATGTACTACAATGTTACATGATGAGAATACGATTAGAACAGTCGGATGTGTCTTGGATGGTGAATTCGGTATTTCAGACGTTGTAGTTAATCTACCTTGCATTCTAGGTAAAAGAGGTGTTGAAAAAATTCTTGAGTTAGAATTACCGAAGAATGAATTGGCTTTGCTTAAAGAATCTGCAGAAGCGGTTCGAAAAGTAATAGAAGTTACCAAAGATGTCTAATTTAGAATAATATTATTAATTTAAAAAGCACTCATTTTAGGATTGAACTTTATAGAGTTAATTATTAAAAAGAGTGCTTTTAAATTTCAGACTTTCAGATCTTAGTCAGCTTTGCATTGATCAATTGGTTCTAATAAATTAATCAAAGATTTTACATGGACGCCGGTAGCTCTTTCAGGCAAGTATTGATTGGCTTTACTGAGATAGGCAGTTCCTGCAATATCAAGATGGATCCAAGGGATATCATTTGCCACAAACTCACCTACGAATTGTCCGGCAGTTATTGTTCCGGCTAATCTACCGCCTGTATTCTTGATGTCGGCAANTTTTGATTTATTGTATTCGGCAATCTTTTNATCATTTGGCAATAACCAGACTTTTTCACCTGCTTCATGCGCAGCTTTTTCAAATAAGCCATAAAACTCTTGATCATTTGTTAAAGCACCCGTGTATTCTTCTCCCAGGGCTACTAAGCAAGCACCGGTCAAAGTTGCCAAGTCGATGACTTGAGAAACTTTTAAATTTTCAGTCGTATAGAATATGGCATCTGCTAAAGTTAAACGACCTTCTGCATCAGTATTATCAACTTCAATTGATTTGCCGGATAAAGAACTGATAACATCTCCAACCTTAAAGGAAGTACCGGAAACTAAATTTTCACATGCTGCAACTACGCCGTAAACATTGGCTTTGGCTTTTGTTTTTGCCAGGGCATACATGGTACCAATTACTGTTCCGGCTCCACCCATGTCACAATGCATATCTGCCATACCGGTTGAAGGTTTGAGTGAATAGCCTCCACTGTCATAGGTTACACCTTTACCAACCAGACCTGTGTAATCTTTTGAATCAGGGTCGCCTTGATATTCCATGACTATTAATCGAGGTTCTTTAGCGGAACCTTTGGCAACTTCCAAAAAGGCTTTCATGCCAATTTCTCTAATTTGTTCAAGATCGTAGATATCAACTTTCACACCTAAAGGTTCAAGTTTTTCTTTTGCCGATTGTGCAAGGGTTTCCGGGTAAATATAATTGGAAGTTTGATTGACCAGATCTCTTGCTAAGAAAACACCCTCCATCATATCTTGCAAACGGTTAAATCCAGCTTGCATTTTTTCTTGAGGTCCGTGTTCAGGAGTATAATTAATAGTTAAGTCTGTTATTAATTGGTCATCTTTTTTAGTTAGATAACGATCAAATTTATAAGTTGCTTGTAACATGCCTTCAGCTAATGTGAGCATAACTTGTCTATTACACATTTCATTGATCTTAGGCATCTTTATCTCAAGCTCACTAATTTTATTTTCTATTGCTGTATTGTAAATTTTGTAGCCTAAAAAGCGCAAATCATCTAAGGTGAAATCTTGATCTGAATTCAGACCGATCAAAATTGAACCTGTCGCTTCAGGATTAGGTAGATAATAAACTTCAGCTTTTTTATTTTTAAAAGAAGTATTTTCTTGAGCCCATTTGAATATCTGTTCGTTGTTCGGGTCGGAGCTGAATAATGTAGGTATTCCTCCAGTTTGATAAAAATTAAAATTAAGCATAATTCCTCATTTCTATTATTAAGTGATTTATATTCATTACCCTAACAATAATAACCTAGTTTATTAGTTGATACAAAACAAGAAATGATTATTGTGAAAAAACATTTTTGCTAAGTTAGCTCAGCATCTATTTTATTCAGTGCCTAATTTTAAATAGTCTCCGCCCATTTGTTGATTGAGTTTGTAGACCAAATTATTTAATTTCTTTTGTTTCTCAAATTCTTTATCCGGGGCAGATTTATCAAAATCGTCAGAACTGTTGAGAGTGAGATCGGAAAATGAAACTTGAGTATAGACTTGATCTTTATTTTCCAAGCCGCCGGCAGTTACAGCAAGTAGACGAATAGGAGTTTCTTGATCCCATAATTCCTGAATTAATTGCTGAACTACAGGCCAGATTTGTTCGTAATTTTGAATGTGTTCTGTCAAAGTTGTCTGTTTAGAGAAGACTTGAAAATCTGAACTTTTTAGTTGAACCTGAATTACATTGGCAACCTTATTAGATTTCCTTAATCTGTTAGTTACTTCAGCAACTAATCCTTGCAACCCCTGATTGATCTTGGGCCAACTAATAAGATCCTCACTGAAGGTTTGTCCATTACCGATTGATTTAGCTTCATCCAATTCAGTATATTTTTGTACTTCACTATTTTCTAAGCCGCGTGCATAGATACTTAGGTTTTCGCCAATTTTTCCAAGATATACGGCTAAAAACTCAGGATCGGTTTTGGCAATTTCGCCGATAGTGTTGATGTTGACCGCTCTTAAACGTTTTGCGGTAACTTTGCCCACATAGAGCAAATTACTAATATCTAAAGGCCAGACTATACTCTCAAGATCATTTTCTGTAATTACTGTAGTAGCGTCAGGTTTTTTCAGATCACTACCCAATTTAGCTAATATTTTATTATAAGAAACACCTACTGAAATGGTGAGGCCTAAGTCTTGGCGGATTCTGTTGCGCAACAGATCTGCAAAATCTTTTGGACTATTAGCAAAATCCTGCCAAGTTTGAGTAACATCCATAAAACTTTCATCGATTCCAAACGGTTCAACACGATCTGAATATTCAAGGTAAATGTTATTTAATTTAACTGAATATTCGGCATAGAGTTCATGATGTGGTCTAACGCAAACCAGATTAGGACATTTTCTTTTAGCTTCTATAATTGTTTCTGCAGTCAAGACTCCGGCATCTTTGGCTAATTGATTTTTAGCCAGAATAATCCCATGTCTGTTTTGCGGATTACCGGTTACTGCCATGGGTACGTCTTTTAACTCAGGACGAAGTAAGCATTCGACCGATGCATAATATCCGTTACAGTCACAATGTAGAATGATGCGCTGTTGATCTTTGAACATAAACTCCTAACCGAACTTTGAATATTGCAATTAGTTTGATTTAACTTTACCATATTAATTATATTTGATGAATTCTGATTAATTTTCAACAGCGTTCACAACGTACTTTACGCGAGTTTGCAAAATAAGGAGATGAAAATGAAAGATTATGATTTTATCAGCCTGGGCGAGGTTCTGATCGACTTTATTCCGACGGGTAGACCCCGGGAATTGAGTATTAATTTCGGAGGAGCAGTTGCAAACGTAGCTGTTGCAGTAAGTCGTAACGGCTTTAAGTCAGCTTTCTGCGGTATGGTGGGCGATGATGATTTCGGCAAATTAATTGCCGAAACTTTTTTCGCAGAAAATGTAGATTTTTTATGTCCTGAATTTACATCTGAGGCAACGACAACTTTAGCTTTTGTCACCTTAAGTGATACAGGAGATAGAAGTTTTACATTTGCTCGCAAACCGGGTGCCGACATGTTTATGAGCAAAGAACAATTGCCGATTGAGCAGATTGAAAAAGTAAGAATGCTTAATTCAGGAACTCTTTCTATGGTAGGAGGTTCTGCAAAAGAAACAACAGTTTATGCCTTAAAAGCAGCTCATGATCTAGGTAAAATTGTAACCCTTGATCTCAATTATCGGGATCAGTTATGGGATTATAATATTGATGCATGCGCAAAAGCTTTTCAGGCAGTTCTTCCTTACGTGGACCTAGTAAAAGTTTCAGAAGAAGAAGTGCCGATGATCGGCATGTCGATCCAAGAAGCTTTAAAGAAGTATAATATAACAGCGATTGTTGAAACGTTGGGTGAACACGGTTCTAGATGTCATATTAAAGGTGAGACTATCCGTCAAGAAGGTATCAAGGCAGATGTTGTAGACACTACCGGTGCCGGTGATGCATTTTGGGGAGCGTTTTTAGCAGAAGTATTACGAACCGGGAAAAGAGATGTTAGTGAGTTAATAAAGTCTGATTTTGAAAATGCAATGAAGATGGGCGCTATCTCCGGATATTATTGTGTTCAACAAAAAGGAGCCATAGAATCCTTGCCGACTTATCAAGAAATTATTGCAACTCGTGAAAAATTAAATATCTAAAATATATTACCGATAAGGAATAGGAGAACAATAGTGAACAAAAAAAATTATCCATTACATTATGTCAGACCGATCAAAGATTTGCGTGATATGTTGCGCGGCAGTGTAGAAGAATACGCTAACAGAGCAGCATTTTTGACGAAACCTGCTATAGGCAAACCATATGTTCCGGTGACTTTCAAGCAATACGGGAAAGATATTGATGCTTTAGGTAGCAGATTAACTGAAATGGGTGTTATATCCGATACCAGAGTAGCAATNCTTGCTGAGACACGTTATGAATGGTATGTGACATATATGGCAACAGTGACCGGGATGGGTATTATTGTTCCTTTGGACAAAGAACTTCCTGTTTATGAAATCCGTTCAATGCTTGAAAGATCTAAAACTTCTGTTTTGGTTTATTCTTCCACAATGAGAGATAATGCTTTAAAAGCTGCTCAAGGGCTGGAGTCGATTAAGACCATGATCCTGATGGATCATTACAAAAACGAAGTTGAACCTTTTACTTTCAGAGAGTTAGGTGAAGGATTACCATTAGAATATTCTTGGGAAAATATCAGGAAAGAAGGCGAACAACTTTTAGCTGACGGCTATAGGAATTTTCTAGATTGTGAGATTGACCCGGAAGAAATGCGTATTTTACTTTTTACTTCCGGAACTACTGCCAGATCAAAAGCTGTAATGCACACACATAAATCGATTTGCACTAATTTGATGGCAATGTCTTCAATGCTTTATGTTGGTGATGATATAGCGCTATCTGTTCTACCTTTACATCACACATATGAATGTACTTGTGGCTTTCTTTGTCAAACCTATCGNGGAAACACCGTTGCGGAATTGGAAGGCTTGCGTTATTTGACAGATAATTTGGCTGAAAGTAAAACTACNCTCATTTTGGCAGTTCCTTTGATCCTTGAAGCTTTACATAAGCGAATTTGGAAAAATATCGACAAACAAGGAAAAAGAAAAACTGTTGAATTTGCTCTGAAATTAACTCGTGGTTTACGAAAAATCGGCATCGATTTACGTAAAAAACTTTTCAAAGACATCCATGCTGCTTTGGGCGGACATATGCGCTTGCTAATAGCNGGAGGTGCGGCTATTGANCCTCAAGTNTTGAAAGATCTTAATGATTTTGGTTTCTTGGCTGTTCAAGGATATGGTTTAACTGAATGNGGACCGATTTTGGCTTTGAACCGAGACGTATTTTATCGTCATGAATCAGCAGGTTTACCTTTACCGGGAACTACGGCTGAGATTTTTGAGCCGGATGAGGACGGTATCGGAGAGTTCAGATCCAAGGGAGATAATCTGATGNTAGGTTACTATGATGACGAAGAATTGACGGCCGAAACTTTAAGGGATGGTTGGTTTTATACGGGTGANTATGGCTATATGGATAAAGACGGTTTCTTAATCATCACCGGTAGAAAAAAGAATGTAATTGTCACAAAGAATGGCAAGAATATTTTCCCTGAAGAGTTGGAAGCTTTATTAAACCGTAATCCTGAGATTGCAGAATCTGTTGTGAGCAGTGTAGATGGAAAAAACGGTGATGTTGATGTCGTGGTAGAAGTTTTCCCGGATGAAGAAGGGGTTCAGGAAGCTCTGGGTAAAAAAGATGCTTCAGAAGAAGAAATCTTTGCTTTGATTCAGGGTTTGGTCAAAGAGCAGAATAAAGAGCAACCAATCTACAAGAGAATTAAAAAAGTAACTTTACGCGCTGAACCTTTCCGCAAGAACACTTCAAAGAAGATCATGAGAGATTATTCAGAATGACTGATTTTTTTGGAAGCTGAAAACAGATTAAGGGAATAAATTGCATTATCAAACTGTTCTGACTATAATATAGCGACAATTAAATTAAATGCTTTGATAGGAACAGTAATTGAGGCGTTGGAGAATATAGCGAATGGAGGATGGTGTAAGCTCCGTTTCTCTGCTTTAATGAAAATCATCCTTGAGCAGTGANCCTGAACATCCGGCAAGCAACAGCTTAAATCAGTTGCACTTTGAAAAAAGAGTCCGNCNAGTAAGGTGAACCGACCGCTGTTAATCAGNCCTTCGTTATGGAAAATGAGATAAACATTGAGGTTTATGAAAACGGGTGGTACCGTGCAATTTGCGCCCCGCAGAGAAGGCGCTTTTTTTATGTTTAAAATTGCTTTAAGGAGTAAATATGTATACAAAAGTTGATAGTTCTTTGGATTTTGTTGAACGTGAGAAAAAAGTTTCGGAGTTTTGGCAAGAAAAGGATGTATTCCATGAACAGACCGAACTACGAAAAGATGGAGAGAACTTTGTTTTTTATGACGGTCCGCCAACTGCCAACGGCAGGCCACATATCGGTCATGTTTTGACCAGGGTTATTAAGGATGTTATTCCACGTTATCACAGTATGAAAGGTAAGAATGTATTCCGCAAAGCCGGATGGGATACACACGGCTTACCGGTTGAGCTGGAAGTTGAACGTATTTTGGGTCTTGACGGTAAAGAGCAAATTGAAGAATACGGAATTGAGCCTTTTATCAAAAAGTGCAAAGAAAGTGTTTGGAAATATAAAACTGAATGGGAAGAAATGTCCGAAAGAATCGGTTTTTGGGCCGATATGGAAAATCCTTATATCACATATGAAAATGATTATATCGAATCTGGTTGGTGGGCTTTGCGTCAAATCTGGGATAAAGGCTTGATCTATCAAGGACATAAAGTTGTGCCGTATTGTCCACGTTGTGGAACCGCTTTATCCAGTCATGAGGTAGCTCAAGGCTACGAAGATGTTACAGAGCCATCGGTTTATGTCAGATTTGCAGTTGAAGATGAGACTGATACTTATTTAACTGCTTGGACAACTACACCGTGGACTTTGCCTTCTAACTTAGCCTTGTGTGTACATCCGGACGAAGATTATGTTTTGGCTGAAGTTGGGCAGGATCTCGATGGCACGGAGAAAAAAGTCCGTTATTATGTGGGCGCTTCATTAGTTGAACAAGTATTGGGTGAAGAATATACAATTATTGAAAAAATGCAGGGCAAAGATCTGGTCGGTATCAAATACACACCTTTATTTCCTTATGCTGATGAGATTGTCAAGAAATCAAAAAAAGAAGCTTTCTATGTTGTGATGGATAATTATGTCACGTTAGATGAAGGTACGGGAATTGTTCATCAGGCTCCTGCATTTGGTGATGATGATGCTCGGGTTGGTCGCGAATATAACTTACCGTTTGTTCAGTTTATTAATGAAGATGGAACAATGCCTGAAGAAGCGACAGATTTCGCAGGATTAATGTTCAAAGAAGCTGATCCACAGATAATTGAAAATTTACAGCAACGCTGTTTATTGATAAAAATTGAGGAAAACACTCATAATTATCCATTTTGCTGGCGCTGTCACACACCATTGATGTATTATGCTCGTCAATCTTGGTTTGTCAAAATGACCGAACTGAGAGAAAACTTGCTTGATAATAACAGCACAGTCAATTGGATTCCACCAACAATAGGTACCGGACGTTTCGGCAATTTCTTAGAAAATGTCATTGATTGGGCATTATCCCGTGAGAGATATTGGGGTACACCACTTCCTGTTTGGCGCTGTGAAGATTGTGGTTATGATCATCTGGTTGGTTCGATAGCTGAATTAAAAGAGATGTCTGACAATTGTCCGGAGGATATTGAATTACATCGTCCGTATATTGATCAAGTTACTCTCAATTGTCCTGAATGTGAAGGAGAAATGCACCGGGTTCCGGAAGTTATTGACGGTTGGTTTGACTCCGGCTCAATGCCCTTTGCACAATATCATTATCCTTTTGAAAATCAAGAATTATTTGAGGAAACTTTCCCGGCAGATTTCATTTCAGAAGCCGTCGATCAAACTAGAGGTTGGTTTTACACCTTAATGGCTATTGGAACAGCAGTCTTTGATAGTTCTCCTTTCAAAAACTGCATAGTTATGGGGCATGTTCAGGATGAAGAAGGCAGGAAGATGTCAAAACATCTTGGCAATGTTGTTGATCCAACTGATATATTGGATGAAGAAGGAGCGGATGCCGTTCGTTGGTACTTTTTCACAAACAGCCAACCTTGGTTACCCTCACGCTTTTCAGCAAAAATGGTCAATGAGGTGAAACGTAAATTCATCAGCGGCCTTTGGAATACTTATGCTTTCTATGTTTTATATGCGGATATTGATCAATTTGATCCAAGCAAATATGAACTGGAATACGATAAATTAAGTGTAATGGATCATTGGATTTTAAGTCGTCTTAATACTTTAGTTAAGAATGTAGATCAAAGAATGGCAAAATATGATATTACAGGTTCAACCAGAATCATGGAAGATTTTGTTGATGATTTATCTAACTGGTATGTACGTCGCTCCAGAGAGCGCTACTGGGGCTCAGAGATGACACAGGATAAGATCAATGCTTACATGACACTCTTTACTGTTTTGGAAACTTTGACTAGATTATCGGCTCCTTTCGTTCCGTTTATGACCGAGAGTATGTATCAAAATCTGGTAGTCAATTTCTTTGACGACGCTCGTGAAAGTGTTCATTTAGCTGATTTCCCAACCTGTAATGAAGATTTGATCGATCCCGAATTGGAATATCAAATGAAACTGGTTTTAGAGCTGGTCAATTTGGGTAGAGCAGCTAGAAATACATCAGAGCTGAAAATTCGTCAGCCATTATCTAAAATGCAAATTGTCAGCGAACAAAAATTGGCAGCAGAATATATTCCGTTGGTAGCTGATGAGTTGAATGTGAAACAGGTTGAATGGGTTACAGATGCAACTGAATTGCAAGACTATCAATTCAAACCTCAACTGCGTTTATTAGGTCCTCGTTTCGGCAAGAATCTACCGGAAGTTAATCAAAAATTGGCAGCACTTGATGGTCGAGCATCTTATCAAGCCATACAGGAGAAGGGCCAAATCGAAGTTGAAATAGCAGGTAGTTCGGAAATTTTTACGGAAGAAGATTTACTAATTTCAACTATTCAGGCGGAAGGGCTGGCCACAGCTTCTGATCACGGTGTGACAGTTGCTCTGGATACAGTATTAACTCCTACTTTGATTGATGAAGGAAATGTACGTGAAATTGTATCTAAAATCCAAAACATGCGTCGCGAGAGCGGTTTTGAAGTTTCGGATCGGATAAATTTGTACTATGCAGATAATGCTGATTTAGGTCAATTGATGGAAAAATTCAGAGATCTTATTCAAGAGGAAGTTTTAGCAATTGAAGTGGCTCCTTTGAAGGAAGGTGTAGCTCATGTAGCTACTGTTGATATCAATGGCAAGGATTTAACTTTAGGTATGGAAGTTGTTGGCTAAATTAGATCAGCTTATTATTGATAGAACACTCAAATAAAGATAATCGAAAGACCGCCAAAGAGCGGTCTTTTGTTATTTCTCTGTAATCCGGCGATAAAACTATACCCATAATTTACCACTATAGAGATATCACCTTTCGGTATCTGATTAATATCCAAACTTATATATAAACCACTAAAATATTGTAGTCTGTTTAATTATAATTGATATTAGATTATAGCTGCCATTCGCTCTACGAAACTACTTTGTATAATATAGCTTCACAAAAATCGCTTTGCACAAAATCATGTCAAAGCTTAAATTTTGAGCATGTTTACATGGAAATTGATGTATTATCAAATAGATACCCTATTAGAATTTGGGTAGAGGAGCAAAAGTGAAAAAGACAAGATCTAAATCCAAATCCAAATTAATAAAATTGCTAATTATAATACTAGTTGTGCTTTTACTGATCATAATACCAAACATTTATATTATTGCGACAACCTTCGATCAGATTNCCACATTAGAAAATGTGCCAGAACAAAACTATGAATGTGCTTTGGTCTTTGGAGCAGGGATACGTGATGGCAAGCCGTCACCGATTTTGAAGGAACGCTTGGATATGGGAGCAGCTTTATATCAGGCAGGNATTGTTTCTAAATTACTACTNAGTGGTCATGGTTCAGCAGATGGTCAGGGCTATGATGAAGTTAAAGTAATGCGAGAGTATGTTTTAAACAAAAATGTGCCTGAGGATGCACTTATACTTGATATTTACGGTTTATCGACTTATGAAAGCGTGCAACGCTGTTTAGAGAACTATCAATTGGATAAANTTTTACTGGTCACTCAAAAATATCATCTATATCGTGCTGTGTATCTTGCTAATCAGTTAGGACTTGAAAGTTATGGTATCATTGCTGATCAACGTACGCTTTCCGGTCAATGTTTTCGAGAAATCAGAGAAATTNTCGCTCGTGACAAGGACTTTATCAAGGGTATTCTTAAACCTTAATTATTGGCCGAGTGATTATTTTAACTGGTNNGTGAAACCGTGAAAGTCTCTTGATCTTATNGACCGAAAATGTAAAATAGCAGNAGGGGCTAGAGATCACTGTTTTTACGGTCAAGTTTCTAGCTTTTTTTTATTAGTTTCCGGATGACTGTTTCTCATCTTTGGAGGTTGAAATGAACAAAAAACTTTTTAATATAATTTTAGCCGGTATTATGGCAGGCTTATACTTAGTATTTACTTTGCCTTTTGCTCAAATTGCATCCGGCATGATCCAGTTTAGATTGGCAGAAGCCATGACTGTCTTGCCCGCTTTGGTTCCGGCAACAATTCCGGGTGTTTTNTTAGGTTGTCTTTTGGCGAATTTCTTTAATCCACAGAATTTAGGATTAATCGATATTTTAGGTGGCAGTCTAACAACTTTANTGGCAGCCGGTGCAACNTATATTTTAGCTAAACCTTTGCGGCAATNTTTACAATTGAATCAAAGCCAACAAGACGAAAATTTGATCTTAGGCAAACGTGCAAATGTAGCAAGAATAGTTGCTTTGCTTCCACCAGTCATCCTCAATGGGTTAATTGTCGGAACATACTTGCCATTTCTCTTAATGCCAAAAACCCCATCTATTGGTGCAATTCTAACCACTGTGCTTTCAATAACAATTTCTCAGACTATTGTTATTTACGGTTTAGGGCTTCCATTGTTGATAGCCTTGAGTAAAAACAGAGCGATTATCAATTATGTAGATTAAGTCAGGTTTAGTTTTGAGTTTTGGAATGAGATAAGTTGAGTTATAATGTAATGTAGATTTTTTGAAATTATCAAAAAATTGTTAAGTAATTAATAGGTTATATGGTAGATAACTTATTACGAAAAACCAATGATATTGATTAAGGTAAAACTATGGCACAGTCACATTATTTCAAACCGAGTCAAGATTTAGAGCATCAAGTAAGAAAAATTAAGTATACAATTGCTCAACAAGATTTTGAATTCTATACTGATCGTGGGGTTTTCTCCCGTAACAAAGTTGATTACGGAACAGATGTTATGTTGAAAGCTGTGATTAAGGAATTGAAAAATTATGAGGGTGATGTCGATAACTGTCTGGATTTAGGATGCGGTTACGGTGTAGTCTCTATAGTATTAAATAGGTTATTTCCTGATCAAAGATGGCATGCAGTTGATATCAATCCCAGAGCGATTGAGTTGGTTAAAAGAAATGCCAGAAAATATAAATTGAATATTATGGCTACTGAATTCGACGGTGTGCCTGATCTAGGGATAAACTATGACCTGGCATTACTTAATCCGCCAATTCGTACCGGCAAAAATGTATATTATCGTATGTTTAGAGAAGTAGCTGACAATCTGGTTGAAAGAGGTGTTTTTTATACAGTGATCCAGAAAAAACAGGGTTCCGCCTCAGCCTTTAAGTATTTACAAGAATTGTTTTTGAATGTCTCAATAATTGATAAATCCGGAGGTTATCATACGATTAGATGTTCCGAAAAAATATGTTCATAGTAAATCAGTTACTAATGGAGATGAAATTATGTCACAACAAATGAAATGTTATTCCATCCAAGCTATAGGTCAGGATAGCCACCGCTTTGTAGATCAAGACGATTCTAAGCCTTTGATTTTAGGCGGGGTAACCATTGACAATTGTCCCGGTTTATTAGGCAATAGCGATGCCGATGTCCTCTTGCATGCTTTAACCAATGCCATCTCGGGGATTACCTGTAAGCCCATTTTGGGCGCAGTGGCTGATGAATTGTGCCTTGAGCATGGGATTACGGACAGTAAAGCTTATTTAGAATTAGCTTTGGCGGATTTAGTTGAGCTTGATTACCAAATTTTGCATATCAGTTTTACCGTACAGGCGAAAAAACCAAAGCTCTTACCATATATTGATCAAATTAGAGAATCAATTGCAGAAATCACAGATCTTAAACCTGAACAAGTGATGCTTACTGCAACCAGTGGCGAGGGCTTGACCCAATTTGGACAAGGTAAGGGAATTGAATCTTTTTGTATCATTTCTGTTGTTCCTTTAGATGAAAGCGAATAGATATGAAGAAGATACTAATCATTGAAGATGATACAAATATTAATCATTTGATTAAAGAAGCTTTAGATCAAGCGGGCTTTGTTTGCAGTCAAGCTTTTTCCGGTACAGAAGGTTTACTATTGGCTGAAGCCGAAGACTATAGTGTGATTCTTTTAGATTTGATGTTACCGGGGTTGTCGGGAGAGGATTTATTACCCAAATTAAAAGCCGTTCGAGATACACCTATTATGGTGCTTTCTGCAAAAGATACTCTGGATTCCAAATTAGATTTGTTGACTAATGGAGCTGATGATTATATGACCAAACCTTTTTCGCTTGAAGAGTTGATGGCCAGAGTCAATATTCTCTCCAAACGTTTTCAAACTGAAAAACCTCACAAATTACTTAAATACAAAGATTTGATTTTAGATCAAGAAAATTACACAGCAGAGGTCAAAGGACATGATTTAAATTTGACTGTTTCAGAATTGAAAATTTTGTCTTTGTTGATGCAATATCCGGATCGAGTTTTCACAAAACAGGATATCTATGAATATGCATGGGATGAACATTATGTTGGTAGCGACAAAACTATTAATGTACATATTTCAAATATACGTAAAAAACTCAATGCTTTCACAGATGTTGAATATATTGAAACAGTTTGGGGCATTGGATTTAAATTCAAACATTGATTTTTCTTCAAGATTGATCTTTTACAATAGCAATCGCTAAAAAACAATCTTTATACTTTCTTTAACAATTCTTTGCGATGTTTAAATTTCTTTATTGCATTATATAGTTAAGTTAATTCTTTGCTCATGAATTGATCAAATTATTGACTTAATAGAAATAAATAAAGATGAGGAGACAAAAATGTCTACAATTTTAGAAACTAATAATATTACTAAAATTTACGGCAAGCAAAAAGCGGTGGATAGTGTTTCAATTTTGATCAAACAAGGTGATATTTATGGCTTGATCGGTAGAAATGGAGCCGGGAAAACGACTCTGATGCGTATGGTTGCCGGATTGGCAAGACCTACAGATGGTAAATATTCTCTGTTCGGAAAAGATGAGCTAGATGCCAAGTTAGTGATGCCTAGAATAGGTTGCTTAATCGAAAATACGGGGATTTATCCTAATTTAACGGGCTTTGAGCATTTGCGTTTAAAAGCTCTGGCTATTGGACAAAATGAGCCTGGATTAGAGAAAAAACTTCTTGAAATAGTAGGCTTAGACGAAGTCGGAAAGAAGAAAGTCAAACAATTTTCTTTGGGTATGAAACAGAGATTAGGTATAGCTTTGGCTTTAGTTGGAAATCCGGATTTGGTGATTTTGGATGAACCAATTAACGGTCTTGACCCTCAGGGCATAGTTGAAATTAGAAATACTATTGAAAGCTTGAATAGAGAAGAAGGTATTACTTTTATCATCTCCAGTCATATTTTAGGTGAATTGGCTAGATTGGCGAGTCGCTTCGGTATTATTGACCAAGGACGTTTGGTTGAAGAAATCAACCGTTCGGATTTGGAACAAAAAAGTCGCGATCGTATTGAACTGATTACCCCTCAAGCTTCACAAGCAGTGGTTGCCTTAGATCAAATAAATATTATGGATTATCAATTAATTTCCGAAAATGAAATTTACATCTATGAAGAAGTTAATCGTACGGGAGATATTGCGTTAACTTTAGCCCAAAATGAAATACCAATAGAGTCTTTAACGGTACATAAAAATACTTTAGAAGATTATTATTTGCAGTTAACCGGTTATGCAAATCAACCGATGCAGAATGAGGTGCCATATGTTTAATTTAACTAGAATGGAATTGCGACGTTTAACCAAACAGAAATCTACTTATATTATCCTCTTGTCTGTTGTTTTGATCTTGACTATGTTTATGTTCCTTTGGGATTTTAGTATTAAAATATTAGAAGAAAATATGCAAACAATGCAAAATCAATCATTACCGGAACAAATCAATTCTGAACTCACAGAAACTGAAGATGGTAATACAGATGATAAAATAACCAATGCTGCAAACCACAATCAGAATATTGATTTCCAATTTAATGCCGGAGATGGAAGTTTTGATCTGGGAACCGGTGAAGACTTACTGTTAGAGCAATTCACAGGCCGGGGTATCTTAATCTTTATCATTATTTTTGCAGCAATGTTTTTTACAGCACCTTATAGAAATGGTTATGTGAAGAATTTCTTGGGTATGAAAAGAAATCGTACCGGTTTCATTTTTGCTCAATTTATTGTTGGTATATCTTATTCAATTGTGATTTTTATTGTAGCGACTGCTACTTTAAGCATCGGTATTAATATGGTTTTTAGTGAAAAATTCAAAATTGTAAATTGGGGAAACTTATTTGAAATAATCGGTTTTCACTTAGTTTTCCACATTGCTTTCTTAGCGATAATACTGTTCTTAGCAACTTTGACCAGACATTTATCTGTTGTTTTAGTCAGTGGATTACTCTATGTTACAGTTTTCAATAAAATGATCTGGGGTTTACTGACAGATTTATTGAAAAAAATCTTTGACTTTAGCGGAGAATGGGCATTGAGCAATTACACTGTAATCGGTAATATTGATAGTATTAACATGAATTCAGGAAATACCGACCTGATTCGGGCAACTATAGTCTGCTTGGTGCTTATGGTTCTGGCATTAGGTGGTAGCTGTTTAGTTCTCCAAAGGAAAGATGTTAATTAGCAAATAGCTTATAGGAGATAATTTGGCATACCTTGTTATTAGCATTTTATTTATCTGTTGCTTAGCCATAGGTTTTTATCTATGGCTACTTTTGCGTCAAATAAAAGAACTTGGAGATCAAATAAAATTTTTGGATGGTAGACAGAGCCGTTTACGTTTAACCAGTGAATTGAAAAACAAACAGATTTTGGAATTAGCTGATCAAATTAATCGACATATTGATAATACGCATAGCTTACAAATTAGTTTGTTGCGTGAAGAGTCGGCTGCCAAAGATACGATAGCCGGTCTCTCGCATGACATTCGCACACCTTTGACTTCACTCAATGGCTACTTGCAACTCCTACAACAGACAAATGATCCTGAGAAACAAATGCAATACCTGGCAATTATGGAAGAAAGAATAAATGGATTAACCCGAATTCTAGATGAGCTATTTACCTATGCTAAATTGGAGCAGGATGCATTCAGCTTGGAATTACAAGAAATTAATCTAAGTGAAGTTTTGGCTCACAACTTATTTTCTTTTTATGAAATTTTCAAACAGAATCAGATCGAACCTAAAATTGAATTACCGGTAGAAGATGTAAAAATTAAGGCTAATCCCAATGCTTTAGAGCGAGTTTTACAAAATGTTTTACAAAATGCATTACTTCATGGGGCGGGTAATCTGAAAATCAAATTAGATGTGATAAACAATTACCCGGTTGAGGAAATGTTGAGTGATGGCAATAAACTTTCTAAAGCTGAAAATTCAATGAAAGTAGCATTACTTGAATTTTCTAATCAATTGAAGCCTGATTCTCAACTAAACATAGACAATTTATTCGATAAGTTTTATAAAGCTGATCCGGCTAGACAGAATAGTTCGACCGGCCTGGGCTTATCTATCGCCAAACGTTTGCTTGATAAAATGGATGTTGAGATAAAGGCGAAGCTCGAGCAAAATNTATTTTATTTACANATGTTTTTTCCTCTTATTTGAAATGAAAAAGGAAAGATTGNCAAATGATTTATGACATAGGAATTATCGGTGCCGGACCGGCAGGCTCAACTTTTGCTCGTATTCTGGCAGAAATCAGACCTGATTTGAAGATTATCCTTCT
>JGI24709J26583_10000147_pt1 | contig 54726 bp, 43 predicted proteins | sample BioPla2DNA1_FD_26583 | JGI IMG/M metagenome (IMG submission 26583) | reverse complement strand
CGGGTTAGAAATTCTGTTCCCTCTTCAAGTATAGTAAGGTCGGCTGCAAAGTTCGTATCAAACACATCGTCAAAACCTATTGCCCTAAGCGATGCTGCCAGTTTTCCGGTAGTACTCGTGCCGGCAGGGTAGCCGAATTCTTCGCCAATCGCCACCCTAATCGCCGGCGCAACCTGAACAACTACACGCTTTTTGGGGTCGTTAAGCGCGTTTATTACGGGTGTAAGCGCATCGGTTTCAGTAAGCGCTCCTGTTGGGCATACGGCAACACACTGCCCACAGTACGCGCAGGCGACTTCATCCAGTAAAAGCCCTCCTGCAGGTCCTACTACCGTTTCAAAGCCGCGGTTTTGCGCGTTTAGTACGCCGGCAGCCTGAACTTCGGAACATGCCGTAATACAGCGGCGGCAGAGAATACATTTTGACATATCACGGGTTATGGCAACAGTTTTTTCCGATGGGGCAGGTGAGCGCTCGCCATCATAGCGCGATTCGGTTACACCTAGCATTTGCCCCAGCTTCTGCAACTCGCAATTTTGATTGCGTTTGCAGAACAGGCAATCCCTATCGTGGTCGGATAGCTGAAGTTCGTACATTATTTTTCTAGTACGGCGCACACGCTCACTGTTAGTTAGGATTACCATTCCATCCCTTGCCTGAGTGATACATGAGGCTTGCAGCGTTTTCGCGCCCTCTACCTCTACAAGGCATATCCGGCAGGCGCCCGCCTTATGTTTCCCCTTAAGATAACAAAGCGTTGGTATATGAATATTATTTTGTTCCGCAGCTTCAAGGATTGTTGAGCCTTTCTTCGCTTGAACGGTGCGTCCGTTTATAGTAAGTGTTAGCATAATTACCTCCGATCACAGTGCAGACAGCGCATTGCCTCTGCCATCGCATTCAATTTACGGTAGCCGAGATCAACTTCGGCAAAGGAGCCCGTTCGCTTTTCAAGCGGGAGAAAGTCTTCAGGAAAACGCCCGATAGAATCGATTTCGTCATCATCTATTATCTGCGGTATTTCAACCTCGGGTCCTTTATTAAGTTCACCATTGCCGCCCAGATAGCGGTCTATTGCGCTTGCGGCATGTTTGCCATCGGCAATTGCCGTGATTACTTCATGCGGTCCTCTTACAATATCGCCGCCCGCAAAAACGCCGTCTATCGTAGTCATCTGCGTGTCGGGGTCTACAATAAATGTTCCCCAAGGTGTAATGCCTATATCTTCTTTTTTAATAAACGGTAAATCGGCGTTTTGGCTGATTGCTACAATTGCAACATCGGTATCGTAAATAAAATTACTCTCGGGAATTTCAACCGTGTTTCTTCTTCCCTGCCTATCGAAATTAGTAAGCCTGCGGCGCATGCATTCTATTGCACTTAGCTTTCCATCGTCCGCCGCAATAAAGCGCAGGGGAGAAACGAGTTCTTCTATCTTTACACCTTCCCTGATTGCTTCTTCTACTTCTTCGCGGTAAGCGGGCATCTGCGCTTCGCTGCGGCGATAGAGAATTGTAACTGAAGATGCGCCTATTCTAATCGCAGTTCTAGCAGCGTCAATTGCCGTATTGCCTCCGCCAATTACCGAAACTTTTTTACCATCAAGGCGAATATCGCCGTATAGCTTAACCTCTTTAAGAAAATCTATGCCGGGCAGCACACCTTCTAAATCTTCGCCGGGGATATTTATCTTCTGCGGGAACTGCGTGCCTATTGCAACGAATATGGCGTCCGTTTCTTTCCTAAGTGTTTCAAAATCAATGTCTTTGCCAATTTCAGTATTTAAATGGAGTTGGAAGCCCGAGCGCTGCATCTCCTCGATTTCGCGGCGCAATACGGCGCTAGGCAGACGATATTCCGGTATGCCGTAGGCGAGCACACCGCCTGCAACATGGTTCATCTCGTAGACATCAACCGTATAACCTTTACGCGCAAGGTAGTATGCACAAGTAAGCCCTGCAGCGCCGGCGCCGATTACACCGATTTTCTTGTCTATTTTCTTTACTGCGGGCTCGCTGTATGTAGTTCTGTTTGCATAGGCATAGTCGGCAACAAATCGTTTTAAAGAACAAATTGAAATAGGCTCATCAAGCGTAGCACGGCGGCATTTTCTCTCACAGGGGTGTGTACATACGCGTCCGCATACAGCAGGCATAGGGTTTTCGCGCCTGATTAAAATATCCGCATCAAGAAAACGGCCGCTTGCAATCAGCGCAAGATAGCCCGGAATATTTATATTTGCCGGACAGGTGTTTTCACAAGGCGAAACGAATAAATCCTGACATACGCCTGCACGGCAGTAATGGTTTTTGATATGCTCTTCGTACTCTTCCCTGAAATAGCGGATAGTACTCAACACCGGGTTTGGCGCCGTCTGACCAAGCCCGCACATAGACGCATCAGCTATAGCTTCGCCAAGTTCTTCAAGGCGCTCTATATCTCCTTCCTCGCCCTTGCCGGAAGTAATGCGCTCCAGCATCTCAAGCATACGCTTTGTACCGATACGACAAGCAGTACACTGCCCGCAGGATTCATCGCGGATAAAATCCATGAAATAGCGCGCAGTATCTACCATGCATGTATCCTCGTCCATGGCGATTAGACCGCCAGAACCCATTATGGCTCCCAGTTCCTCAAGCGGCTTATAGTCGGCAGGAGTATTAAGTTTATCCTGCGTTACACAGCCACCCGAGGGACCGCCAATCTGCGCCGCCTTAAAGGCTTTTCCGGGCGTTACGCCGCCGCCTATCCTAAATAGAATATCTCCAATAGGCATACCTATAGGCACTTCCACAATACCGGTGTTTACAATATCGCCTGCCAGCGCAAATACTTTTGTACCCGGCGCGTCTTCCGTACCTATGCTCCTGTACCAGTCGCTCCCTTTTTCCATTATTGCGGGGATATTCGCAAGCGTTTCAACATTGTTTATAATTGTCGGATGTCCATAAAGACCGCGCTGGAACGGGTAAGGCGGTTTTTGCCGCGGCTCACCGCGCTGACCTTCAATCGAGGCTAAAAGCGCCGTTTCCTCGCCGCAGACGAAGGCGCCGGCGCCAATTCTAATATCTATGTCAAAACTAAATCCGGAATCAAAAATATTATCGCCAAGTAAGCCTGCTTCCTCTGCCTGCTTAATCGCTACCTTTAGGCGCTCAATTGCAAGCGGATATTCCGCGCGGACATATACAAATCCCTTATTCGCGCCGATTGCAAAACCGGATAAAAGCATACCTTCTATAAGTGTATGCGGATCACCTTCTATAATGCTTCTATCCATAAAGGCGCCGGGGTCTCCTTCATCTGCATTGCATACGAGATATTTGATGGAACCTTCAGCATTTTTACCTGAGCGGAGCTTAATGCCGGTAGGAAAACCTGCGCCACCACGGCCCCTAAGCCCTGATTTTTCTATTGTATTAACTACTTTCTCCGGATCTCCTTCGCAAAGCGCTCTTGCAGCGGCAAAATAACCGCCCCCAGCGATATATGCGGACAAATCCGAGTAATCTATGCGGCCGCAGTTACGCAGCGCAATTCGAACCTGCTCTGAAAAAAAGCTGATATCATTGAAGTTTGGAATATGGCAGCCCTTAACATGGTCATAAAACGTATACTCAGTTAAAACCTTGCCCTCAATTAGGAACGACTCCAGCACTTTTTCAACGATTGCCTCATCTAAACCGGTAAAAAACAAATTATCGGGCAGTATTAGCATTACAGGGCCAACGGCGCATGTTCCGATACAACCTGTTCTGATGAGTTTAACATGTTCGGAAAACCCAAGCTTATCAACAGCCTTTTCTGCCGCCTGATATACTTCCTCGCAGCCGGATGAAACGCAGCCCGCGCCGGCGCAAAGAAGAAGCTGGTAACGGTACTTCTTTTCTTCCGCAATAAAATTTTCGCGTATGCGCTCTAAATCAAGAACAGAAGCAATTCTTTCTTTCATAATGTTTCCCCCTTTTCAAGTTCTGCAAGAAGCTTGTCTACCTTGACAGGCGTCATCTGCTTATAAACATCGTCGTTTATCATAAGCGCAGGAGCGAGTCCGCAGGCGCCAATACAACGAGCTATTTCAAAGGTATAGAGCCTGTCGGGCGTTGTATCGCCGATTTCAATTCCAAGTTTCTTTATAAGATGGTCAACCAGCTTTTTACCGCCGCGCACATAGCAGGCAGTACCAAGACAAACCCTGATTGTGTATTTACCTCGCGGTTTCGTAGAAAAGAAAGAATAAAATGAAACAACTCCCGATACTTTAGAAAGCGGTACATCTAGTTTTTCCGCTACCACCTTTTGCAGTTCAAGCGGCAGATAACCATAAATCTCCTGAGCAGTATGCAGTACTTGAATAAGCGCATCTTTTCGACCGGCATAATAGTTATCGATAAAATCAATAATCTCTTGATAATTTTCCGGATGCGTTCCTGAATCAGTCTGCGGTTTGACAACCATTGACATCTCTTTTGATTCTCCTTTCTCCGCCACTATTTTAGTGTCGGACATAACGAATATTTATATAACACAAATCAGCACAATATGCTGAAATACTTTCGGTGTCGGACATAGATAAAGTTGGGTAATTGATAAAATCTTCTTGTGCCAATGTTACATTAAAGTAACTAGATTAAAAGCAGTTTTTTTATACAACACGAGCTGCATTATATAAAAATTTAATTATGCTGTCAATCAAATTTGTTCCTTTTATGTTTGCAGGCGAGTTGCAATTTGCGGCGAGTTGCAATTTGCGATAATTAACTTGATGTATGGGTTCATATATGGTATAATACATAACCACTAAAAACCAGATTTTCCCGAATCAGTAAATGATATTCATGGTTTGTTAAAGACTATTCCCTTTGATTCCTCTCTCAAAGTGACGGTGATACTTTTTACACAGGGCATTGGTTTGTTCTCGCTGAGTGACACTCTGTTTGGTGTCGGGTACCATTAATAGCTTACGACCAATATGAAGGGTTTTGCTTTTGTGTTCTTTTTGCTCCGCTCTGCGTACTTCATCCATACCATCCAAAAGCAGCTTTTTTACATGGAACTTATCAATTGTATGCAAGGCATAGGGAAAACAATATTCTATTCCCGAACGATATGCCCCAGACATATCACTGCATACGCTTTCTATCTTCTCGTAGCTTCCGCCTTTGCTTTCAAGATGATAGGAAAAATTAATCACAGCTTCCGCTTTTCACCCTTTCTCTACATCTATGACTCGACGTTTTAGGGCGTCAACGACCACCGTTACATAGCTGTGACCTCGCTGGAATGAGGTTTCGTCTATCGCTAACTGCTTCACTTCATTTAAATCGTCATGTTCAACTGCTTCACTGACCCAGTGTCGTAAAATACGTACCAATGATTTTTCGTTACAACGCAAAAGCCTGCTCGCTTTTAATATGGGCATATCCACTAACAATAGCATCGCATAGCCTTCAAATAGCAAGGTGAAACGACTGTTCTTGCATGCCCAAGGCGCTGACATAACTTTGGTACCGTGCTTTTTACACTTCATTCGTGGACGACGGCAATGTACATAGCAGGGATAGAACATAACATCACCATGCCGCCATACACGCTCTGTTTTTTCATAGCTTGCTCTTAGGCACATCTCTCCGCATTCAGCACAGGGCAACATATCTCCTTCACGGATATCCACATATACATGGACTTCTGCACCGTGTGTTTCTATGCTTCAAATGTACCATGGCTCTTCTAAGCCGATTGATGTGCTGAATAAATTTGTCATATCAATAATTCTCGTTTCCATGTGCTTATTATACTTGATGTTTTACGATTTTGGGAGTAGAGTCAGATTTTTCTGTATTTGCCTCGACAACGTGGAAATGTAAGTATTATGAGGGTAACCGAACAAGGACTAAAGGGATTGAGTTGAACTACTCCCCGTTCCATTCCTTCAAAGGTAAATCGCAAGAAGCCTTAGGTAAAGAATCAAGAGTTGTACAAGAAACAAAATGAGATTGAACGTTTATTCTAAAACTTAAGTGAATTTCGGAGAGCATACACTCATTACGACAAACTTGACTTTCTGTTCAGTGACTTTATCTATTTTGCGATAGTCGTTGATGCACTTATTGTGTGAACAGGCTTGAGTAGTAGGTAAATGTATGCAAGGAAGTACTGTCCACAATGATTCAAAGTAATGAACCAAAAGGAGGTATTCATTTGTCTAACACCAAAGAAGTTAAAGCTATTGTTTATTCTGATCGCCGTATAGCTAAAACCAAAAGGGCTATAAAATGTTCTTTGGCTAGCATAATGAGAACAAAAGAGCTAAACCGGATTACAATTACGGAAATCAGTCAAAAAGCTAATATAAACCGTAAGACTTTTTATAAACATTATGATTCAGTAATCGAAGTATATAATGAAATATTGAAAGAAATGGGTGAAATGTTTGTTGCCGGGCAAGAGAAATACCATACGGAGAAAGGTTACAAATGGAAAGCATTTATATGTGAAGTACTGAACTATTTTTATAACGATGTTTTATTCTTTCAGGACTTGGCAAATAGCATAGAAGTGCAAGATATCATTTTGGCCGCATATAAGTTCTGTGTGGAAACAAGAATGAATTATATAGCATGTTCAAATGACCAAACATCTTCTATTCTAATGATTCAACGGCAATTCATTGCTGGATTTATATTTAATATTTATGAATGGTTGATTTCCGGAGTAAAATTAAACCCGAAAGAGATGACTGACTTTTTTTACCAAGCTTTCTTTTTGGGACGAAATTCATTTGACATGAAAGATGAAGTAATTGAAAGTGAATGAGTCTACTGAATTAATCGAAATCATGATGCCGACCCGAGAAAATCAAGTAAAGAGGTTTGGCACTAATAAAATATGGCCGTAGAACAATAAGACAGCAATCATTTGAAATAGCTTAGCACACGGGAAATCGCCGGAGAACCCCCAAGCCTATTCATGATTAACACCCCAGCATTTAAACGTCAAAACAGATATAGAAAAGCAAGGGCTATTTGAAGAAGGATTTGACCATGCTAGGTATGCGGTACATTCTCTACATGGAAGACAGTGATTTGTGTTAGATGTTCTTTTTTTGAGTTCTGCAGAAAAAAAGTCAATTTGATATATGCCAGCCAAATACAATGACCCCCAAAAGTTAGACAAAATATAATCAATTAAGCAACGAGGGCTTGTTTTCTGTGAAGAGCTGTATACAAGCCCTTTAACTTTGTCTTAATACGATAGTTGTTGTAATAGTCCAGATTAAGCTATCAGTTCGGTTTTGAAGTGCTCCATAGAATCGAATTCTTGCAGATAGAGCAACTCTGACGACCAAAGCGATCGTCATCTCGCATGGAAATATTGAGAGAAGCGTTGAAGGTAGTGTGAAATCTTTCCTGTAAATACCGGTCTTCTATGATAAAATCAAGGTAATCGTGACTAGACGGCAGATTCTGCTGTCTGGTCTCTTGGCTTTTACATTACCAGAAAACAGACAGATATATCAACGGCGCCCGGCGAAGACGGGTGTTCATTTTGCCATTGACAAAGCTGACTTTTTCTGGTTATTCAGGCAATCGACCATCATACATTATGACCAGTTCTCCGTAAACTTTACCCCAGTTCCGAACAGGCAATGTCCACTTTTTCGTGGCTTCAAATGTGGACAGATACTGCGCTTTCATAAGGGCGGTAGCGATGGGAAAAACACTGCGCTGCCGGTTCAGTTTCCGGTAAGTGGAGTTCAGCATTGGTGGTGTAGATCACTTTACGCACTTCTGAGGAGAACTTAAAGATCGGGCTAATCGCATCCAAGTTACCATACCAACGTTTCATCGCACGCGGATACTTTTCTTCCTAGGCTGCTGTTACATCATCCAGCGCTTTTTAGCCTTCCTTCTCCGAAGGGGCATTGTAGATGGTTTTCAGGTCCTTTTCGAATGGTGGTTTTCTGTCTTTGTCCGCAACATACTTCAGGGTGTTCCCCACTTGATACACAAGGCAGCGCTGGTATTCAGTGTTGGGATAAGCGGCCGCAATGGCTTCCTTGATACCGGTCAGACCATATGCGCAGAGAATCAGGATATCCTTGACGCCGCGGTTTCTCAGCTCATTCAGCACTGTAAGCCAGTATTTGGAGCTTTCGTTGTCACCGATCTGGATGGACAATACTTCTTTGTATCATTCACAGTTAATTCCAAGAATAACATATGCTGCCATCTTTCGGATGATGTTGTTGTCACGCACTGAATAGTGAATGGCATCGATGAACACGACCGGATAAATGTCGTTTAAAGGCCGTTTCTGCCACTCTTCAATCTGAGGTAGGAGTTTGTCCGTCACATCGGAAATGAAGCCTTCTGATACTTCAAAACCGTAGATATCCATGAGCGTGGCAGAAATCTGACGGGTAGTCATCACTATCCGATCGCTCAGACTTCGCATAACCAAGGTGTTCATCTAGTTCAGACTCCATCATTGCCTTTAGGTACCGCCAAGAAAGTCTTTCAGGTCTTCCTGAATGTCAGCAGCAGACTGAATATCGTACTCCTGCAGCAATCCCTGAATGATTTTCCGTTTTCTTTCGGTCATAGGGTCGGGTTTGAAGAGTTCTTTCTTTTGGTTGCGCCATAATATAGGTCTCCTATAACATAGAAGACCGTAGGTTTCATACATATTTACAGACTTTTTTCACAGGCTCATGTTGAACTTGTTAGCACAAGGGTTCCGATGGTATCTGGACTTTGAAATAACTCTGGAGCAGCTGGAAATGACAACAAAAACATTTCTCTTGCAGTTTCTGACGAGACCTCCTAGGATTTCAATCAGTTTGACAAAGTCAATGTTACCATCCACGATCATCAAGAGGTTTTTCTCTTCATTGTTAACTGTAAAAAGCACAGATAAGCTTTCCCGTTTTCCGGGGATCTACATCATAAGTGTTTGTCGTTGTAGGATGTAGACTCTGCCAAAACATTCGTGTTTATGGTTGACGTCTCATCAAACTAAAGGCTTCCCGTTCAAATGTAAACAAATTATGAACAAAGAAACATTTAGAGTGTTTAATGAGTAATAAACAACATTTTTTTTTAAATTGACCATTGTCACCATAGATTTTTTCGTGTAATTTACATATAACTAAAAATAGGAGGGCGAAAAAAATGAAAAAAACTATGAGATCTATGTTGTTCTTGGTTGCATTTTCGATGCTTTTTATTGCATTGGGAGTGTCTGATGTCAAGAGTGAAAAAGCTTCGGATGGTCCAAAAGTCAAGTTTACCATTACTTCCGCCTCTGTCACTGCAGGATCTTTGCATGATCTTTATTGTGAGGAAATTGTGACGAAACTTAGCGAACGCACAAATGGACGCATACAGGGACAAAAGCTTCCAGGTGGTTCTCTCGGTGGTGAGAGAGAAATGGGAGAGGCATTACAATTGGGAACTCTTGACCTAGCTTTTCTAAGTGATGCAGGAGCGAATGCTCTGGTTGGAAAAATGGATTGGGCTATGCTCCCGTTCATTATCACAGACTATGAAACAGCAGATGATGTATATATTAATGGGTGGATTAATGAGGAGTTAGCAAAACAGATGCTAGAAAAAGGCCTTGTTAGAGTCGCACCTGCTGAAAATGGGTTTAGAGAATTGTGTAATGTAACCAGACCTGTTTCAACGGTAGAGGATCTCAAAGGTCTTAAAATTAGGGTTCCAGATATGCCTGCATTGGTTAGATTCTGGGAATTAGCCGGAGCATTACCCGTTGCTCTCTCTACAACAGAACAAGCAACAGCACTTCAACAAGGTACCATTGATGGTATTGATAACGGTTTGTACCAGCATGTGACAAACGGAGTTGCGGACATGCTTAAATATGTAACCATGACAAACCATCTTTACTTTGCAAGCAGCGGTACTGCATCGAAAATCTGGTGGGATTCACTTACAAAAGAGGACCAAGCAATCATTACTGAAGTTGTTAATGAAGCTGGTGCGAATTATAGAAAGGCAGTGCGTGCCGCAGATCAATCACTTCTCGATGATCAACTCAAATCAGGCACATGGGTTCTAAATGAGATGTCTCCCGAACTGGTTGAGCATCTGAAGAAATGTGGCCAACAGGTTCTGAATGAGTTCGAGAAAAATTATGATCCAGCTATAATTGAAAAAGTGAAGACTGAATTCGGTCTCAACTAAAACTTGATATAATGGAAAAATCGGACATAAGTCATTCAGACATAAGTCCAGTTTTTCCATTTATTATTGCTGATATCTGACACAATCATACCGTACTCACTATTTAGTAGATCAGTGGTTCCTTGATGTTTAGAATCAATAAGTATAAATGAGGTGAATGCTATGAACACACGATTAAATGCGAGAAATATCGTTATAAGATTAAACAAAGTATTGATAGGCATAGAAAAGACCATTATGCTTGTAGGAACTTGGGCTCTGTTATTGATTATGATGATACAGGTTGTATGCCGATATTTACTCTATATTCCGACGCCATGGGCAGAAGAAGCTTGCCGATACATTTTCATCTGGACAGCATATATGGGCGGGGCTTACGCGGTTTTTTCGAATGGTCATCTTGAGATCAATATCATAGATAAAATTCTAAAAAATCATCCTAAAGGCAAACGTATTGTTGATGTTGCAGGATTAGCTCTTCTTGTCATATTCGTACTAGTCTGGTCCTATATCTACGGGGAATTCGTATTTAAAATAGCGTCGTTAGGTCAACGTTCCCCGGGTGCAAACATAAATATGGTCATTCCCATGTTCTCAGGGTTGCTGGGGGGAGTGTTTATGTTGATTCATGGTGTCAGCAGATTGTTTATACCTGATATTATGGAACGATAATACGGGATTTAATTATGGATTCTAATTATTGAGTGAGGTGTAAAAATGGATACGCTAATTGTTTTTCTTGTCTTCTTTTTCGGATTTGCCATACTGTTAAGAGTGCCTGTTGCATATAGTCTTGGAATAGGGACTTTGGCGGGATATTTGTACTCAGGTTTACCGATTCTATCTTTTGCCCAAGCTTCATTTTCGTCTCTTGATAGTATTCCATTCCTTGCTGTACCGTTTTTTATATTGGCTGGTACCGTTATGGAGTATAGCGGCATATCCGAACTTATACTAAACTTCGCCAAATCACTTATAGGAAAAAGAAGAGGTGCTATAGGTACAATAACTATTATAGCATCAACGCTCTTTGGCGTTTTGACCGGATCCGTGTTGGCAACCGCTTCTGCAATTGGCAAAATGGTAATCCCGGAAATGAGAAAATCAGGATACGAGAATAGTTATGCTGCTGCACTTGTCGCTGCAACCGCCTTTCTTGGTGTTCTGATTCCTCCCAGCATTCCCGGGATAATTCTTGCATTATCTGCGTCACTCCCAGTAACAACGGTTTGGCTATCCACTGTTGGTCCAGGTTTGCTCTTGGCAGTGGCATACATAATCGTAAATTATTATTTGCGAAAAAATATAGAACCAAAAACAACGGAGCATGGTAGTATTCCGATGTACCTTAAAAACATTAGCACATCGTTCACCCGCTCAATTCCTGCTTTATTAATGCCCGTAATCATTTTTGGCGGGATATATGGAGGTATTTTCACGCCAACGGAAGCCGGAGCCGTAAGCGCTTTATACGGGCTCGCATATTATCTTATTAAGAAAGCTGTAAAAAAAGACGGCGTGGAAAGCAATCTAATCTCTATGACTATCGAAAGCGCGGTAAGCACTGGTACAATTGCGATGCTGATGATATTTGCCAGCGGTGCAACTAGGTTGATAACCATGGTTGGAGTCGGAAACAAATTATCACAATTAATCACTGGCTTTACAACATCACCACAGATATTCTTGTTAATGGTAAATGTTCTCTTCCTAATAATGGGAACATTCCTAGATATTAACTCAAGCATAATGATTATGACCCCACTTCTGATGCCTACAGTATATGCGCTTGGCATTGACCCGATTCATTTTTCTGCTATTACATTGCTAAATCTTTGTATCGGCAATATGACTCCACCCTTTGCAGCATCAATTTTCTTGTCTGCCAAAATAGCAGATGCGGATTTTTTAGATGTCTGCAAAAAATGTGTACCTTACCTATTAGTAGCGTTGGTGGTGCTTGCCATTGTTACGTATGTGCCCGAAATAACCTTACTTATACCGAATATGCTCAAGTAATCATCGGTATTATGACTGTTGTACTGTTGTAATGAAAGGAAGGAGAGATAGCAGTTGATTCTAAAGGATGAAGTGGCAGTTATAACCGGCGGTGGCGGTGGTATTGGTTTGGCCGTCGCTCAGGTGTTTGCAAAAGAAGGTGCAAAGGTGGCCATAAACGATTTGAATGCGGAATTGGCCAATAAGGCAGCACAAGAAATTAGAGCAAGTGGTGGTGATGCAATAGCTATCCCTGGCGATGTTTCAGATGTCAAACAGGTGCAGTCTAACGTTCGCGAAGTCATGGACCATTATGGTAGGATTGATATTCTGTTTAACAATGCCGGCATTTATATGGCATGCCCTGCAGAGTTGGTAAAAGTAGAGGACTGGAGGAAAGTTATATCAGTAAATCTTGATGGAATCTTTTTTTGGGCACAAGCAGTAGGGCAAGCAAGCATGATACCGAACCGTTATGGGAAAATAATTAATACCTCATCTATGGCGGGTTTTGCTGCGCCGCAAAACGTCATATCATATGTTTCTTCTAAACATGCAGTTGTTGGACTTACTAAGTCGCTTGCACTTGAATGGGGGAAATATAACATTCGGGTGAATTGTCTCTGTCCCGGCATGACTATAACCCCTCTCGTGCGCAAAACACAGAAATCAGAAGTGCTCGCAAGTCGAGAAAAACGTGTTCCCTTGAGGAGATTATGTAATCCTGAAGAACAAGCAAACGCTGTGTTGTTTTTAGCATCTGAACAATCATCATTTGTCAATGGACTCATAATGAATGTCGATGGAGGTATGCTATCTGCCTTTTCAGGTAATGAGACATAAGCAATAATAATTATCATTTATTCTAAGTGATACATGCTCTGTCAGAATAAGTTAGTGGAGATTGTCTTTGAGCTGATTAAACGAAAGAGAGGTGAATCGGTAATGATGAAAATATCCGGAAAAACCGCGGTAGTAATTGGTGGTGGCAGTGGAATAGGAAAGTCAATAGCTCTTGCATTAGCTAATGAAGGTGCCAATGTAGTAATTGCAGACATCGAGAAACAGGCTGCAGACGAAGTCTCTCATGAGATAGCGGAATATGGGGTGGATTCCTTTGCAATGAGGGTAGATGTAAGCAAATTTGAGGAGGTACAAGCGTTAGCAAATGCCGTGTATGAAAAGTATTCTTCAGTTGATATATTATGCAATAATGCGGGTGTTACGCTTCGCCCTTTCAGGGCTCATTGGGATTGTTCTCTGGAGGACTGGCGCTGGATAATGAATATAAATTTTTGGGGCGTTCTCCATGGACATATGGCTTTTGTTCCAAGAATGATCAAGACTGATAGTGAAAAGCATATCGTGAACACTTCCTCTATGGCATCTTTATGGTCCATTGCAGGGCATGCGGCATACACCGCATCAAAAGCAGCTGTTGATGGTCTTTCTCTCTGTGCTCGAGAAGAACTCAAACGCTTCAATATAGGTGTTTCAATCCTACACCCTAGTACTGTACGCACAAGGATTGTGACAAGCGACCGGCTGATGACAAAAGATCAACGAATTGCACAAACGAAAGTAAAACCCTGGGGTGATTACTATACGAACTCTTTAAATAAAAAACCGTCTGAAAGTGGACTAAAAACGAATAATGAACAAGCAGAACGTGACCCTGATATTCCTTCGGGACCTGATGAATACATAACGCCAAAGTACGTGGGGATGTTTGTTGTGGAAGGAATTCTTAAGAACAAACCACACATTACTACACATCCGCTTCCACTAGATAGAATTCAAGAACGATTCAACGGCATTCTAGATTCAGTTCCGACTTTCCCAAATTTGTAATAAACGCATTATAAAGAATCTATAAAAAAGGCGAGGAGGTAGTTAAGACTATGAATAAAGCGAAACGACTTAGGGAATTGTTCAAAAGCCCAGAAACGGAAATATTTCCATTGGGCGCTCTTCCAATACATGCACAAATGGCCGAACGAGCAGGCTTCAAAGCGTTTTCAATATCTGGTGCAATGTCATCGTGGTGGATTTGCGGAGTTCCAGATGTAGGAATTATGACACGTACGGAAGTTCTAGACAATGCTCGACGTGTTGCACAATCTGTTGACATTCCGGTTTATTGTGATGCAGATACGGGATATTATGGAATACAAAACGTGCGAAAAACCGTACAAGATTTTATATCTGCTGGCGTAGCCGGAATCCACATTGAAGATCAAGTCGAACCAAAGAAAGCAGGAGGGCAGGCTGGTATTCAAATCGTTTCTGATGAAGAAGCAATCGGGCGTCTAAGATGTGCGTGTGAAGCACGAGACGAAATCGACCCCGATTTTGTGCTGACAGCTCGTACCGATGCATACGCTGTGGCAGGCGGAGGCCTTGAAGAAGCACTGCGGCGGGGACGTCTTTATCGTAAAGAAACAGGTGTGGATGTCATTTTTTATGAAGGCATAAGATCGTGGAAAGAAATTGAATACTTGCTTAAAGAAACACCTGGCCCTGCCTATTGTATAGCAAGCAGACATGCAGGCCGTTCACCTTCAATTAAAGAATTAAGCAAAATGAAACAGGCAATGAATGTTCTAATGCTGTTTACCCCAGGAGTACAAGGAATATGGGATTTAATGTTAAAAGTTGCAAAAACTGGTGAAGTATACCATTACGATGATTACTTAGCGGAAAGGTTTGCGCATGAGGGTGAGGAATCGTTTTTGGGGTTAGGTGACATATTCGTAAAACCTACCTACAAAGAGGTCCGTGAATTGGAGGAGAGATTTCTTCCTCCAGAAAAACACAGGGATTACGAAGGATCAGTTTCAGACTAATGATATGCGATATTCTCAGCTCATACTTAGTTACTTGGTTTTGAATGCAATAAAAAGCATCATATAGCACTGTGGCAGGCAGATGCGTATATTAGTTGTCTTTGTCTGATTCTCTTCGCTATAAAAAACTCACAAAAAAATGAATTATTAAGTATTGGAGGATATTGTATTAATGAATAATCCAAGCAATTCTGAAGTATTTAGATCATACTTGACTTCAGAGAAAGTACTAGCGATACCCGGTTGTTACGATGCGTTTTCTGCAAAGGTGATTGAAAAATTGGGGTTCCCCTATGTATATTTAACTGGTTTTGGTGTCGAAGCAAGTCGTTTGGGAAAGCCTGACATGGGCTTAATGACAATGAATGAAATTGCTGACCATGCAAGAAATATTGTAGATGCAGTCAGTATTCCCCTAATCAGCGATATTGATACTGGGTTTGGCGGCCTTCTCAATCTTGATAGAACAATTCATACATTTGAGAAAGCTGGTGTTGCAGGCGTACATTTTGAAGATCAGATGTTTCCCAAAAAGTGCGGTGCGATGTCCGGCAGAACAATGATTGAAAAAGCGGAGATGGTATCAAGAATCCGGATAGCTCTTCACTCAAGGAAGGATCCCAATTTTGTTTTGATTGCCAGATCTGATGCAAAGGAGTCTTTGGGCTTTGAGGCAGTTAAGGACAGACTTTTTGAATACCTTAACGCCGGCGCTGACCTTATAATGATAGGTGAAAGATACACTCTAGAAGAATTAGCAGAACTCGGTAGAGAATTTACAGGAAAACTAGTTTTTTGTGGTGGCATAGTTGAGTGGGAAGAAACGAATCTACCCGTTTCTGAATATGGGACAATGGGAATAAAAATTGTAATTTATCCTCTTACCGGTATTTGTGCTGTTGCCAAAGCCCTTCAACGCATTTACGAGCCATTGAGAGAGAAAGGTCATATAACTCCAAAACATCTAAAGGATGATATTCTACAAATGAACCAGGTAAATCAGATACTTGATATCGACAGATACAATGATCTAAGTAATTGTATCTTTCAGGAATAATACTGTTATGTCTTATGTCTATAGATTAATGTGTTTTTTTGATACAATATGCGAACAGCTCAAATGGTTTTTGACGATTTCAGGAGTTTTTCTTGCACCAGTTTATCATGTATCAGATCAGAATGCTTGTGGAATATACGGAGATGAGTTGTTCAGTGGACATTAATTAGTAGATGAAGTCAATCGGATGCTTGTGAGAACATAATCGATAGTGACAACTGTACTGGAAGGGGGATAATAGTCAAAAGTTGAAGTATGTTTTGCCCAGTATGATGGTGATTAACGTTTATGGGGTACGCTCGGTAAAAATGAGCAGATATGATGTTTTCACATGGATAAGTCTAACTATTATAATAAATTTGAAAAGGAGAATAAAAGATGAAGACGATGAAGGCGCTATTTAAAACAGCAAGAGGCGAAGGTTTCATGGAAGTTAAGGAGGTTCCAATACCAATAATATGCCAAGAAAGAGAAGTTCTAGTTAAGGTGAAAGCGTGTGGAGTTTGCAGGGGTTCTGATTTACACATCCTTCATGACAATGGCTCATTCCATTTTGAAGTTCCTTGTATTGTGGGCGCGGAATCATGTGGCGAAGTGGAAGAGGTTGGAAGTAAAGTATCGATGTTTAAACCTGGTGATAGGGTGGTATCAGAGGTATATCTAGGCGGCTGTGGTATATGTGAGTATTGTTTGTCAGGGAATGCAACGTACTGTGCTAATAGGCCAGAGTTAGGACGTACTGTGTCCGGTGCTTTTGCCCAGTATTATGTTGTCAATGAAGAGTTTTTACATAGAGTTCCTGATAATATTTCTTGGAGGGAAGCAGTATTGGGAGAAATGGCTGCAGTTGCAACGAAAGCATTAATTCAAAGATCTCCTGTTACTGTTGGAAGCGATGTACTTCTTATTGGTCCAGGACCAATAGGGTTGTGTGCTATGCAAGTAGCAAAAGCGTCTGGGGCAAGATCGGTAGTTATGCTTGGAACGTCTGCCGACAAAACGAGATTAGATTTGGCATTAGAGTTAGGGGCGACTAAGGTTTATGATATTACTCAGCAAGGTTTCAAAGAGCAGTTGAATGCCGATTTTCCATTAGGATTTGATCAAGTCGTAGAAACGGCAGGAAGCCCAAAGTCAATTGCTTCTTGTTTTGATTACTGTAAATATGGTGCTACAATAGTAGCCATTGGTGCTCCATTCGAAGAAAAACCTATTGTTGACTGGCAAACAATCGTAATCAAAGACTTAAAAATCATCGGTTCATTGGCTCACGACTGGAAATCATGGGATTACGCCATGCGACTCATGGAGTCTGGACAATTAAACACAAAGAAACTCTGCTCAAAAACATATCCTCTTGAAAAATGGGAAGAAGCATTTCACGAGACTGAGACGAGCAAGGAAATACTAAAGATTGCAATTTGCCCTAATGGTGACATTTAAAAAAATGGATAGTGTAAAATCTTTTCTGTAAATACCGGTCTTCTATGATAAAATCAAGGTAATGGTGGCCAGACGGCAGATTCTGCTGTCTGGTCTCTTGACTTTTACATTACCAGAAAACAGACAGATATATCAACGGCACCCGGCGAAGACGGGTGTTCATTTTGCCGTTGACAAAGCTGACTTTTTCTGGTTATTCAGGCAATCGACCATCATACATTATGACCAGTTCTCCGTAAACTTTGCCCCAGTTCTGAACAGGCAATGTCCACTTTTTCGTGGCTTCAAATGTGGACAGATACAGTGCTTTTAGAAGGGCGGTAACGCTGGGAAACACACTGCGCTGGCGGTTCAGTTTTCGGTAAGTGGAGTTCAGGCTCTCAATGGCATTGGTCGTGTAGATCACGTTACGCACTTCTGAGGAGAACTTAAAGATCGGGCTAATCGCATCCATGTTACCATACCAGCGTTTCATGGCACGCGGATACTTTTCTTCCCAGGCTGCTGTGACCTCATCCAGCACTTTTTTTCCTTCCTTCTCCGAAGGTGCATTGTAGATGGTTTTCAGGTCCTTTGCAAATTGTTTTCTGTCTTTGTCCGCAACATACTTCAGGGTGTTCCGCACCTGGTGTACAAGGCAGCGCTGATATTCAGTGTTGGGATAAGCGGCCGCAATGGCTTCCTTGATACCGGTCAGACCATCTGCGCAGAGAATCAGGATATCCTTTAAGCCGCGGTTTCTCAGCTCATTCAGTACTGTAAGCCAGTATTTGGATCTTTCGTTGTCACCGATCTGGATGGTCAATACTTCTTTGTGTCATTCACAGTTGATTCCCGGAATGACATATGCTGCCATTTTTCGGATTATGTTACACGTACCGAATAGGGAATGGCATCGATGAACACGACCGGATAAATATCATTTAAAGGCCGCTTCTGCCACTCCTCAATCTGCGGTAAGAGTTTGTCCGTCACATCGGAAATGAAGCCTTCTGATACTTCAAAACCATAGATATCCATGAGCGTAGCAGAAATCTGACGGGTGGTCATTCCCTTGGCGTACATGGAGATAATCTTTTGGTCAATCTCTGAGATATCTTTCTGCCTCTTTCTAACTACTTTGGGCTCGGAGGTGGATTCCCGGTCCTGCGGAACATCTATCTCCATATCGCCGTAACTGGTTATGATCTGCTTCTTATTGCAGCCGTTCCGATAGTCATCACTGTCCGATCGCTCAGACTTCGCATAACCCAGGTGTTCATCTAGTTCAGACTCTATCATTGCCTTTATGGTACCGCCAAGAAGATCTTTCAGGGTTTCTTGAATGTCAGCGGCAGATTGAATGTCGTACTCCTGCAGCAATCTCTGAATGATGTTCCGTTTTCCTTCGGTCATAGGACCGGGTTTGAAGAGTTCTTTCTTTTTGTTCGCCATAATATAACCTCCTATAATTTATTATTCTATAAAAGTCTTGCACCTTGTTTTGCAATTTGCATTTTATGTTTGACTTCTATACAGTAGAGAGAGTGGCAGAAAAAGGTCTGCTTGTATCGTTTGGGATATTTGTAGTATACTTAGTGCTAGGTGAAATGCTTTGTTATATGCCGATATATAAATAGGCATCAGATAAATACTCATTCACTTATTTACTTACAAAGGAGGAAAAAATGATTAAACTTTACGAAGGAAAACCTATTTGGCTGCGCAATACCGCTGAAATCCTTCCGGATACGCCTGAACAGGAAGCTGTTTTCCAAAGCAAAACAGGTAAGAAGGCGGATAGAAATGCGCTAAGGGATAACACTGTCGCCTGGCCCATACTAAAGGCACATAACTTTGGCGATGATTTAAGCCTTAATATAAAGTTTGACTCAATCACATCGCATGACATAACGTTCGTCGGCATAATCCAGACAAGCATAGCCAGCGGTATGAAAGAATTTCCTCTTCCCTATGTACTTACCAACTGCCACAACAGCTTAAATGCCGTAGGCGGAACCATAAACGAGGACGACCACAAATTCGGGCTGTCCGCAGTTAAAAAGTACGGCGGAGTATTTGTACCCACAAACGTCGCTGTTATCCACTCTTACAACAGGGAGATGATGGCAGGCTGCGGCAGGATGATACTAGGCTCCGACTCCCACACCAGATACGGCGCGCTTGGCACAATAGCTATAGGCGAAGGCGGAGGGGAACTATCTAAGCAGCTTCTAAAGCAGACTTACGATGTAAAGCGCCCCGAAGTTGTAGGTGTGGTACTTCGCGGCGAGCCTAAGCCTTGGGTAGGTCCTCAGGACGTAGCTCTTAATATTATAAAGGCTGTTTTCAAGGTTGGCTTTACACAGAACAAGATTATGGAATTTATCGGTCCCGGAGTTGCTTCCCTGCCTATTGAATTCCGCAACGGCATAGATGTAATGACCACCGAAACCAAATGTCTAAGCTCCATTTGGCGCACTGACGATAAAACAAAAGAATACTTTGAAATACATAAGCGCCCTGAAGCTTATAAACAGCTTATCGAAGGCGAAGAAGTATGCTATGACGGCATAGTGGAAGTAGACCTATCCAAAATAGATCCAAGTATCGCTCTTCCCTATCACCCCTCCGAAGTGTATACCATTAAGGAAGTGCTTAAGAACCCGCACGATATATTCGCACAGGTAGAGGAGAGGAGCAAGACACTGTTTGAAAACAACGATGTAGTTGTAGACATGCAATCCAAGATAATAGACGGCAAAGTAAAGACAGACCAAGGTATAATCGTAGGCTGCTCTGGCGGAACATTCGATAATCTGCTTGCAGCAAGTCAAATAGTAAAAGGAAAATCAGCTGCGGCTAACGGCTACAGTTTCTCTTGCTACGCTGGAAGCCAGCCTATTTACCTAGACCTGCTTAAAAAAGGCGCTATAGCCGATCTTGTAGAAGCGGGCGCTATTATAAAACCCTCGTTCTGCGGACCATGCTTTGGCGCAGGCGACACACCCGGCAACAACGAGTTCTCTATAAGACACGCAACGCGCAACTTCCCCAACCGCGAAGGCTCCAAGCCCGGCGAAGGGCAGATAAGCATGGTAGCTTTAATGGACGCAAGGAGCATAGCCGCAACTGCTATAAACGGCGGCTTCTTAACCAGCGCGGAAGATGTAGACTGGGAAAATAGACCCGTACCCTTCGTGTTCGACAAGGGCATATACGACAGAACCGTTGTAAACTGCCTAGGCAAGGCAGACCCTAAGACAGAGCTTGTTTACGGCCCCAACATAAAGCCTTGGCCCAATATGCCCGCGCTTACGGACGATTTACTGCTTGTTGTATCAAGCCATATAGATGACCCTGTTACAACTACGGACGAACTTATACCCTCAGGCGAAACATCGTCCTACCGCTCAAACCCCTTGCGCCTTGCAGAGTTTACACTAAGCCGCAAAGACCCCGCTTATGTAGCCCACGCAAAAAATGTGCAGACATACGAAGTAAAGAGGGAAAAGGGCAATGCCGAATACTACGCTCCTTGGCTTAAGGAAAAACTTGAAGCCCTTAAAGCAGACCCCATAGAAAAAATAGGCATAGGTTCCGCTATATTTGCAAATTCCCCGGGCGACGGTTCCGCGCGTGAGCAGGCTGCATCTAACCAGAAGGTACTGGGCGGCTGGGCAAACTTTGCTAAGGAGTACGCCACTAAACGCTACCGCTCCAACCTTATTAACTGGGGTATACTGCCTTTCCTAGTTAAGGACGGAGAGCTGCTTCCCAAGGATGCAATAGTATTCGTGCCTAATATCCGTAAAGCCATATTAGACAAAAAGGACGAAATACACGCATATGTACTCTTTGAAAATGAAGAGCCCAAGGATATCACACTCAAACTCGGCGGTCTAACAGACAACGAAAGAGAAATACTACTCGCCGGCTGTCTTATTAACTTCAATAGAAATAACGCTAAGTAGTTAGTGTAAGGTTATTTAAGGGGCTGTAGTGGTTGCTGCAGCCTCTTTTTTATATGTACTTTTATAGATTTTTCTATATGCTGTTTATCCTTATTTAATCTTTATATAGTTTTCTATACTTCCCACCACCAAGAAATACTATAAACCCCTTATCCCTTAGTATCTGTAACTGTTGCCTTATTTTAGCTCTTATATTATTGTTATCAGGGTGCAATTTTTTTAGAAATGGTTCATACATATAAATATCACTTAGGTTAAAATATTCCCTCTCTATAAGGTTTACGCAGCTTAACACATCCATAAGCCAACCGCGGCTTTCTATGTCGCTTATATTTATAGAATTTATTATATTTATCTTTTGTTGTACAACTTTTCTATCTTTTATACTTCCATTTTTAATAATATATATTTTCCCTTGCTCAGGTATATTAGATACTAATATATTACAACCCACCCAACCTGCACGCCTCGCCTTTTTGCTTAGAGGCTTTCTCTTTTCTATTATAGATGGAGAGAATACATACTTTGGCACAAAGCACAGTGAATTAACTATATTTCCTGCTATAATCATAAATAGAAAATTGGGGTTATTTAAGCTTTGTATCCTCTCTATCATGCTGCTGTATGCACCATCAAGTATCTTATCTGAAAACTTATTCTTGGTGGATTTAAGCTCATATTCCGCACTGCAATTTTCACAATAAAAATCCGCCTGCTTAGCATTGTTTGGAAATTTATACAAGCGGATATTGCCGCATAAAGGGCAGTATAAATTGTTTTTTACCCAGTTTTCGCTTACCACCCTTACCCTTTGAGAATTGCTCTTATAACTTACGGCAAGATTGGTTTCAAGCGTTAGATTCATATTACATCCGCTTTATAATTTCAAGTACCAAGTTTGCGCTTATATCAGCCGCTGCTTGTTCATTTTTTTCGTATGAGCTATGGCTGTCTTCATCAGCCAAATCGGAAATAGTGCGAACTACCAGTATTGGCACCCTATTAACAAATGCTGCGCATGCTATTGCAGCGCTTTCCATATCTACACATAATGCAGGCATTTTTTGTCTTATCGCGTATTTCTGCCCGCTTGTTTCTATGAAGCTGTCGCCAGTGGCTATAAGCCCTTTTTCGTAAGGAATTTCGCTTTCTTTAAGATAGTCCTCAGCCAGCTGCATTAATTTAGCGTCTGAGTAGAAATAACGCTGAAACGGCATAAAATTATCCATTATTATAGGACTAAAATCATGGTAAGTTACACGCTCACCAAGACATAGAGTAAGTTCCTCAACATAAGGGGCAAGCGCGCCAGCTATGCCCGTATGCAGTATAATATTCGGTTGATAATGGTCTATAACAAACTGAGCAGTTATAGCAGCGTTCACCTTACCTATGCTGGATGCCGCCAGTACTACCTCTTGCCCGAAAATTTTACCCTTTGTAAAATTATTTTTAAGATGTTCCTCAACTTTAGGGTTCTGCATCTCGGATTTGAGAAGGTCTATCTCAACATCCATAGCAGATAATATAGCTATCATTTATTCCTCCATAATTTCTATTGTGCGCACAGGCAGCACAAGGTAAGTATATTGGTCGCCCTTTACGGGGCATACAACACAGGGGCTTACATTTGTATTAAATCTAAGCACTAACTCCTTACCGTCTATATTTTTTACCACGTCCATCAGGTAACGGGAGTTGAAAGCTATATCAAGCGGCTGACCCTGTAAATCTATAACTATACGCTCAAAAGAGTTGGCCTTTTCTGTATTTGCGGATATAGAAAGTTCCCCATCTTTTATGCTAAGTCTAAGAAGGTTATTGCCTTCCCTTGCAATAATAGCCGCCCTTTCAACAGAGGATATAAATGTATGCCTGTCAAGCTTTACGGCGCTGGTCCAGCTTTCCGGCAATATTTGCTGGTAGTTAATATATTCTCCCATAATAAGCGGGGAATACACCTTAGTATTACCAAATGTAGCCATTATATGGCTTTTGGTGAAGTTAAACTCTATTTCATCATCACCTTCGCTTGCCATAAGCGCTATTTCCTTAGCTATACTGCCCGGTATTATGCAGGATATATATTCCATATCCTCGGATACTTTATTTTTTATGAATATTTTCTGCATTGCAAGACGGAAACCGTCAAGGCATACTATGCGAACTTCATTTCTGAACACTTGCATATATAAACCTGTAAGTATCCTCTGGCTGGCTTCTGATGATAGAGCAAACGCCGTCTTTGATACAGCTGAAGAATACGCACCGTGGGGCATTTTTACGCTTATTCCGTTTTCTACGTCAGATATTTCCGGAAACTCTACAGCGTCCATACACATAAGCTCGGTAGATGAAATATTAGCAGCCTCTATTTTAGCTTTTCTATCCTTTATGGATAGCTTTATATCTCCCTCAAGCTTACGTATAAGTTCATACAATAACCTTGCGGGCAGTAGAGCGCTGCCCTCTTTTTCTATAGTGGCAGGAACGGTGGATCTTACAGTCATACTGCCGTTGGTTATGGTTAGCAGCAGACCTTCATCCGTGGTTTCTATAAGGACTCCTTCATATGACGGCATAGGCGCCTTAGAAAGCAGAGCCCTTGTTACCATACTCATACCGCGATTTAATTCGTTTGCAGAAACTAGTACATGCATTTTATCACTTCCTTGTTTTAGTAGAGGTAGTATATATATGTAGTAGTAGTAGTAGGGGCTGTGGAAACAGTGGAAAAGTGCATTTCAGCCTTACTGCTACTTGTAATATGCTGTGCAAAAATGGTTGATTACTATCCAAAGTTCGTGTATTTTTTGTGGATAAACTATTATTTACGGAGGAAAAATAAAATTAAGCTCTAGCATATTAGAAAATAATATATGTGTCTACCCTTATATCCTCCCTTTTATTTAATAAATATATTGAATAGGGTTAAGCTTTTACCTTTAAACTATAAACTATACACAGTGTAAACAGCCTGTGTAAAAGCTTTTGTGGATAGTTTAAGCTTTATACTGTAATAAACATACCTAGTTATTAAAACTTACCCACAGCTTATCAGGCTTTTTATAGTAAAGATGCCGCTTCTTTATCTATTAATATAGTTACATCTTTATGCAGGTTAAGTATGGAAGACGGAACCATAGGATTAATATCTCCCTTTACCATGTTTCGTATAGCTTCAGCCTTGCTTTTACCGTAAGCTATAAGCAGTATTTTTTTAGAGCGCATAATGGTGCCTATACCCATTGTTATGGCTTTCTTAGGTACATCGTCAGCATTTTCAAAGAAACGCTTGTTAGCTTTTATTGTGCTGGGAGCCAAACCCGCCACACGTGTGGATTTTGAAAAAGTACTGTCAGGCTCATTAAAGCCTATATGCGCATTTATACCAAGACCCAGCAGCTGTAAATCTATACCGCCCATAGAGGCTATTTTATTTTCATAGTTTATACATTCTTCATCCGTATTTTCTGTGTTGCCGTTAGGAATAAAGCTCTGTTTTAAATTTATCTTGGAAAACAACTTTTCCTGCATAAAGTAGTGGTAGCTTTGATCATGAGTAGGTTCAAGCCCTAAATATTCATCTAAATTGAAGCTGGTGGCGCTGGAAAAATCCACCAAACCTTCTTGATGCCATTTTATTAAATATTCATAACTGCGTATAGGTGAAGAACCCGTAGAAAGCCCAAGTACGCTGTTTGGCTTATTTATAACTTGAGATGCGATTAGCATAGCGCAGTTTATTGCTACCTGTTCTGCGTTTGTTAAAATGCGTATGTTCATAATAAAAACCTCCTTATAAGGTAACAGAATTATACCATAAAATCGTCAATTATTAAAGGCACAAAATATTAATATAATATAAATTATTTTGTAATAATGGTAAAAAAGTACTTATTTATACCTTTCAAGCGCATGTCATATAAGGGCATATAAGCGCAATTGCTAAATGTAATAAATATATGTATAATGACGCATAAGAAATGAGTGAGGTGAGAGAATGGTAGATGCTGATAAGTTTGCTAAAGCACTGGATTTAAGCGAACTTTCTCCTTCAAGCATAAAAGAATGGAATATAGAATCTGCGGAGTTTAATAGGCCCGGTATAGAAATTGCGGGTTATTATGAGCATTTTGCATATGACCGCCCGCAGGTTTTAGGCAATGTGGAGATGACCTACATTGATTCTCTCACCAGCGAAGAAAGGGAGAATGCCTTAAGGCGTTTTTTTTCATACCCTATACCCTGTGTTATTATATGCAGGGGCTATGTGCCTCCGGAAGAATTTTTACAGCTTGCAAGAGAGAGTAATGTAGCTGTATACGGTACTAGAAAGGCAACAACTAAATTTATAGTAGAAGCCATACTTTACCTAAACAATGTTTTGGCTCCAAGGGCTACCATGCATGCTGTTCTCGTTGATGTATATGGCGTAGGTGTGCTTATTACTGGCGAAAGCGGCGTAGGCAAATCTGAAAGCGCGCTTGAACTTGTTACAAGAGGCCATCAGCTTGTGGCGGACGATGTTGTAGATATAAAACGCGTTAGCGATAATAGGCTTATAGGCGAATCTCCCCCTACAGTGCGCCATTTTATGGAAATTAGAGGCATAGGCATAATAGATATAAGGCAGATGTTCGGCGTTGGCAGCGTGCTTACGAATAAGGCAATAGATATGCAGATACACCTTGAAAATTGGAAAGAAAACAAGGAATATGATAGATTAGGCCTTGAGGAAGAATATACGAATATTCTAGGTGTTAAAATACCGCACCTTGTAATACCTGTAAGGCCGGGCAGAAACCTCGGCATAATTATAGAGGTTGCGGCACGCAATTTCAGCCTTAAAAAGATAGGCTACTCAGCAGCAAAAGAGCTTGATAAGCGCCTTAACGAAATGATGATGAACAGCCAAAAAAAACAGTCGGAGGATTAGTATGAAATATATAGGCATAGATCTTGGCGGCAGCCATATAGCCTGCGGCGTGGTAGATGAAGACGGCGAAATACTCGCCAAGGCGGAAACTTCAACCCTGGTTGGCCGTCCTTTTGAAAACATAGTGTACGATATGGGAAGGTGCGCCCTTACAGCAGTTGAAAAAAGCGGCGTTCCCATGGACGAAATATCCACAGTAGGCATAGGCATACCGGGTATAGCGAATAATGCCACGGGAGATGTAATATTCTGCACCAATTTATTCTGGACGGATGAGCCGCTCAGACGCGAGCTTCAAAAGCAGATAAATAAACCCGTATGGATAGAGAATGACGCAACTGTCGCAGGCTTTGCGGAAAATGCTATAGGCATAAGTAAGGGTTGTAAATCCAGCGTGTTTATTACACTAGGCACAGGGGTTGGCACTGGCATAATTATANACGGCAAACCTTGGGTAGGTTTCCACGGNGTCGCAAGTGAAATAGGGCATACTACAATGGTAATAGATGGGGAGCCCTGTACCTGCGGCAAGGACGGCTGCCTAGAAAGGTATTGCAGCGCAACGGCGCTAATACGCATGGGTAAGGAAATGTGCATGGCGCACCCTGATTGCGATGTAATGCAAAGGATAGACGGCAATTTAGAGCTGCTTAACGCAAAAATAATTATAGATTCCGCAAAAGCGGGGGATTCTCATTCCCTCATGCTTTTTAACAGATACACTAAGTATCTGGCTCTTGCATGTAATACTATTATTTCTTTTTTAGACCCTGAGATGATAGTGCTTGGCGGCGGGGTAAGCCACGCGGGAGATTTTCTGCTTAAATCAATAACCGAAAAGCTTCCCCATTATCTTATGTTTAAAACCATGCCTTATGCTACTATTAAGCTTGCAACCCTTGGCAATGAGGCGGGTATTATAGGATCAGCGCTTTTAGCGCGCGATATGCTAACAAAATAGGAGTAGATATGCGAATAATTTCACTTTATAAGGACACACCAAAAGACGGCGAAAATATATGTGTAGAGGGCTGGGTACGCACAGCTAGGGATTCTAAAAACCTCTGCTTTATAGAATTAAACGACGGCTCATGTTTTGATAACTTACAGGTAATAGTACCTGCAGAAACGGAAGATTTTGAAGAAATCCGCAAAATAAGCACGGGCAGCAGCCTTAAAGTAGAGGGGCAGTTTAAGCTTACCCCTAATATGAAACAGCCTTTTGAACTTGAGGCTAAAAAGGTAACTATACTTGGCAAGGCAGATTTAGATTATCCCCTTCAAAAAAAGAGGCACAGCTTTGAATACCTTCGCAGCATACCACATTTAAGACCTAGGACTAATACATTCTATGCGGTGTTTAAAATAAGGGCTATAGTAAGCCAGATAATACACAGGTATTTTAGCGATAGGGGCTTTATATACGTACACACGCCTATTATAACCACTTCAGACGCCGAAGGCGCAGGGGAGATGTTTGAAGTTACAACCCTCCCTCTTAATAATGTGCCTAAGACTAAAGAAGGCGAAGTAGATTACAGCGAGGATTTCTTCGGCAAAAAGGCAGGGCTTACTGTATCCGGGCAGCTTAATGTAGAGGCGTTCTGTATGGCATATGGAAGGGTGTATACATTCGGTCCCACTTTTAGGGCGGAGCATTCCAACACACCGCGCCATGCGGCTGAGTTCTGGATGATAGAACCTGAAATCGCCTTTGCTGACCTTGAAAAGCTTATAGATTTAGAAGAGGATATGCTTAAATACATAATAAAGCATACTCTAATAGAGGCGGAATCTGAAATGCAATTCCTAAACCGCTTTGTATCAAAGGGCATAATAGACAGCCTAAATGAAACCGCTAACGCGGAGTTCGTACGCCTAAGCTATACAGACGCGGTTGATATACTGCAAAAAAGCGGGCAGGAGTTTGAGTATCCTGTAAAATGGGGAATAGATTTGCAGACAGAGCATGAAAGGTATCTTACTGAGAAGCACTTTAAAGCCCCAGTATTCGTGTACAACTACCCAAAGGATATAAAGGCATTCTATATGCGTATGAATGAGGATAATAAAACAGTTGCAGCTGTAGACCTGCTTGTGCCCGGCGTTGGAGAACTTATAGGTGGCAGCCAGAGGGAGGAGAGGGAAGACTATCTTGTCCGCCGCATAGAAGAAATGGGGCTGGATAAAGAGAGCTACGACTGGTATATAGCCCTTCGCAGATACGGCACGGTTGAACATGGCGGCTTTGGCATAGGCTTTGAAAGATTAATTATGTACTTAACAGGTATTAGCAATATAAGGGATGTGCTGCCCTTCCCGCGCACGCTTGGCAGCGCAAATTATTAATGTGCGAGGAGCTTTTAAATTCCCTAAGCGATGATGAAAAAAGCCTTGCAAAAAGACTTATATATGCAGGCAAAAATGAATATAATAAGGGCGATATAATAATAAGCCTGCTTAGCCGAATAGAAGCATTCGGTATGGTACTATCCGGTAGTGTACAGGCATATACTTTTACAAAAGATGGTACGCCAGTGCTACTATCTGTGGTGGAAGAAAAAAGGTATTTCGGCATGTCGCTATATATTATGCAAAAACCCTCGCCTGTTGAAGTAATATCCGCAGGTAAAACAAGCGTACAATGGTATAGCATTAGTAAATTATCAGAGCTTAAAAACGATGTGCAGAATGTAATATATAAAAATATGCTAAGCATACTGGCTTACGATGTGCAGAATATGAACAAAAGAATACGCATACTTACTAAGCCCGATATAAGGCGCAAGGTATTGAGCCTGCTTAATATGTACGAAACAAAGGCAGGTGAAAAATTTTCCATACCCATGGATAGAAGCGCTATGGCGGCATACATAGGCACGGACAGAAGTGCGCTTTCAAGGGAGCTGTCTAATATGAAGAAGGACGGGATAATAGAGTATTGTAGAAATACTTTTATTATATTGTGATATACCAAAGATGCAGCAGTGCGAGCATTGAGAGGAAAATTAAGGAGATTAGTTTTAATAGATATAGTATGCAAATTTTCTTCCGAAAAACAGGATTTTTCTCCGCAAATTTGCTCTACATAGTATAAAACCGTACATGCCGCTTCTGCGGATTATAATGGAGGAATCCCCCATGCCCCCATTGATTTGGTGTTAGTTGGTTATATTTTAAACTCCGCATATTATATGCGGTTTTTTTTGCATTTTTAGCTTAATATTGACAAATTATAAGCTCCACATAATTGTTACCTACTCCTCACTTTGTTTTTACAACTCCATAGCAAAATACGCTTGCATATATCACTAGTAAGGAGTAAGTTATGAACAAAAACAAGGCTTTTATTTATCTAATTATAGCGCTTATGCTGCTATTGCNGCAGGCGGCTTTTGCTCAAAAAAAGGTGTATATTGCACCGGAAGCTTCTCAGCTTAAGGGTACAAGTGATGAACACCTGCATCTATATGTGCTGGATTTACTTGGTGCGGATTGTATGCTGCTAAAATACGGCGACAACAATATGCTAATAGATTTAGGTCTTGAAAAGCAGTTCCCGCAGCTTAAAAATATGCTGGATACGCTAGACGTTAAAGATGTAAGTGTGTTTAATACCCACCCCCACACAGACCATTTGGGCGGTATATATGGGCTTACAGAAAACTTTAATGTAAAATGGGTTTTCACCGCGTTTCCTGAAGATGTTAGCGGTTATCAGGTTATGCAAAAAGCGGCGTCTGAACACTTATCTCAAAAGGGAATTAGAATGATACGCCTTATGCCGCTTAACATTATACCTTTCCATGAGGATATAAATATAAAAATTCTACAAAACGAAAAAGGCAGAGATGTAAACGAGTGCTCTGCAATGCTTAAGATAAGCTATAAAAATGCGGAGCTGCTCTTAACTGCAGATATAAGCGCGGGCAGCCAAACTTTTTTCTATGAAAACTTTGCAGAAGAAATTAAGGCGGATATAATAAAATCCCCTCACCACGGGCTTGAGGATTTGAAAAAGAAATTCCTAAGCTGCGTTTCTCCCGAGTTCTGTTTTTTACACACGGCAGCGCAAACACTAAAAAAATGCAGGAAACACTAAAAAAGAACAATATTCCTTTCCTTTTTGCTACACAAGGAATAATACATATAGAAACAGATGGAGAAACTTTGTATGTAATCCAATAAGCCGAAAGATGTCTTGCGATACCTTTCGGGGACATTTCCGGCGTTTCGCAGGTTGTCTATATTCAAATTGCATGTAAAATTTGATAAAATTCTTTTTGTATTTTTTATCATCCGAAGCAGTTACCAAGGAGATCGGTCCGAAGGATCGGTCTGTAAAAAAGCCCCATAGGCGAAGCCGACGGGGTCAAATTAAAAAATCGGCGTTAAAAGCCGATTTTGCGGTTTTTGTCAACTTTTTTATAGTGACTTTAAATTAATAATAACATCGTTTATATTGATTTTATTGTCGTTATCAAAATCGAATCCTTTTTCAATCATTTCAGCTTCTTATAAATCGGCAAACGGCTCAATTTTCCGGTGTATTGTAAAAGTACAATAACGTCTAAAATATTAGCTTTGTCTTTTCTTTCTTCTTAAATTAGGCTTGATAACTGAGCCGTTTGCGTGTATTTCTTTAATTAAAAAGATCCATGAAGGAATAGAAGCTTTCCGGAGTTTCTTCGGAAATAACCACCTTTCCATTTGCTACGGCGTCTTCAGGATTGAGCTTTCCAAGAACCAGTTGCTTCCATGTTATCGAGTCGGTCACGATCTCAAGCTCGCCCTTGCTAGCGTTTGGGGGATCTACCTCGAGTATGCCCTTACGAACATTCAATGTGTAGTGTTCCGACGCATTGGAGTCATTCAGCTTAAGGCTAACGAGTATGTCCTTCTCCATCGATTTCGATGCGTTGAGACTTACTGCCATTATGCGATGCAGGGTAGCCATGGGCATCAAATCAACAAAGTAATCGTCTATCCTTGAATAAATAAGTTTTGGATTATCAAGTGAAAGTTTCACTCGTGCCTGGCCAGTCATCAACAAGTAGTCGGACAGAAGCGTGTTGCGCGCCTGCGAATTTATAGTGTTTTCTGCCAAGGTTAAAATGGCCGCCTTTTTGGTTTCAAATGCCACAGGGTTATCCGGCTCAAGCAGGAGCGCATCGTCGGCAAGCCTCAATGCCCATTCCGGGTTGATATCAAGAGCCGCCCGGGCTTTACTTGCCAGATCACCTTCGCCTTCAGCGAGGAAAGCCGACATCTCCGCCTCACTCTTAGTAGTCTGTGGAAACAGATCCCTTATTTCGCCTGTGTAGTAGCCGCGGTAATAGCGGAATATGTGGACGATGTTCCATTCTTTCGATCCATAAGTCTCCTGCAAATAGGGGCTGGAGGCAAGATGGGGCGGCAACACGATAAGGTCCATCATCTTCCCCGCCGTATAGCCTCTGTTCATGTAGTAGAGCGTTTGGTCATTCACGAACTGGATTGCATCGCTGAAATTTGTTAGGTACTGGTTTACGTTTTCTTTTTCGCTGGTTACGGGATTGGGGCCATGGATAGTTACAAGGTATTCGGGATTTAGTCCCCTAGCAATCTTCAGGGTATTGACGTAATCAAGCGGATCCCTCAGGCGGCTGCCACGCATGGTAGATATAGCCGGAAATGCCTCGTATACAACGGCGATCTGGATAAGTACTTCTTTTTGCGGCAACCACACTAACAGGACATCCGTCGTTTCACCTGCTACGGGAATGAGTTTTACATCAACACCGGCGATTGTTAGGTCTGTCTCTTCCTTTATGTTCTTTGTCGGTGCCAGGAAGCCTGATGGCCCGAAAACCTGCGGCCCGGCAAGTACGTAGCCGGAATACCAGCCTTCTCCGTCCTGTACGGGTGCGTCTTGGAGCAACGCTCCTACCATTTTGGTGCCGCCCTCGACTCGCGACGGATAGACCGGGCCAAACCACTCGCTGTACATGTTGCTCAGCAGGCTATCGTGGCCGATTATCTCCGTTTGTTCATTGGCAAATACAGAGGCGCCCTTAATATGGCAGTCATGGTGATGCGTGTAGATGATTGCTTTTACGGGTTTCTTGTCGAAGATATTGTCAAGGCTAGCATTGTACGCACTCTTGACCTTCTCTGCAGCGGGAACACTCTCCCCGGGATCTACGACAATCAAGCCGTCGTCGCCCTCGATAAGCACGGGATTGTCCCGGTTGTATCCTCTGGCAACCCAGACACCGTCTGTTACTTTTAACACTGCGGCTGGAAAGAACTCCTCATACTTTTTAAGGAGCGTCGGATGGACGGGTACTGCCTTCGGCTCATATGGCGCCGGCACTGCTGCAGGTTCTTGTGCTGCTACGAAACCAGCTGTCCCGATCAGAGCCAGCATGGTCACGAGGGCAAAAAGTTGGAATTTTGTTTTCATAGCATTTCTCCTTATCTTTTAAATAACGATCGATGCACGGCGAACATTTCGCCGTGCTTTGTTTCCTCATAGCCGTTTCTATTCTTCTTCATAGTCTCCCTTTCCAACCTCACACCTGATTCGGGTGAATTTGATAAGGTTCGAAAGCTTTCAATAGCTCCTCCTTTTTAGCGGGTGGAATATCTATTACCTAGGATGCAAGTCTTCGTAGGGTGGCTGTCCACCGTTCGCTCAGGAAGGCGAACGATTGCTCCGGGTTAGAGAACAACCAGAGCTCAACGGTATGCGGACGTTCAATATAGGTGCGCCGCTGCCTGCGGTCTAGGTAAATTTCGGTTATCCGATATTTAAATATTACTATATAAATTTAACTATATCAAGTGGTATTGTTAAGAAAGTTCTTGTAGAGTTGTAGAGAAGTCAAACATACTGTCAAGAAAGTTCTACTCCCAAAGTCGTAACGGGTTTTATGCCGCGAAAGCATCTAGCCATGAGTTTTGAGCGAGATAGGCTTCTTTTGCCAAGGCAAATCTGCCGCGCAGCGGTTGGGGCTGCCGTTTTGCCTCTAAATTCCGCTCAAATTGAGGTTCATGGTAAGATGACAGTGGAATAAATCCGTTATGTTTTTTTATCCCTTTTATTACAACTTTGGGAGCAGAGCCAGCTATCACTTGGGGCATGGGGGCAAAGCCCCCATAATAATCCGCAGAAGCGGCGTGTACGCTTCGAGGAGCAAATTTGCGGAGAAAAATCTCATTTTTCGGGAGAAAATTTGCCACCTTCATTTTTCAAGTGTAGCCAAAGGCTGCGCGCAGAAAAATGCTTCCCCTCGTTTTTCCGCAGAAAAACGAGGTTCCCCCGGAAGGTGTCGCAAGACACCTTCCGGAACTACATTATTTTCTGTCCTTCCAGAGTATCCTCAACAGTATACCCCATAGCAATTATTTTATCGCGTAATTCATCAGATAGCGCCCAATTCTTTTCTTTTCTGGCTATTTCACGCTCTTTTGCTAGCTTTTGTACTTCTTCTGGCAATTCCTCTGCGTCTTTCATAAGCAGACCCAGCACATCGCATATTTTAGTTAGTGTAGTAAGCGCATAGTCTACAAGCTTTTTAGAAGATTCGCCTGAAAGCTCCGTATTCATAATGTATACAAGCTCAAAAAGCGCGCCCATGCCTTCGGCGGTGTTAAGGTCATCATCCATAGCGCTTTCAAATTTTGTAAGCGTTTCATCTATGGCTTTGACGATTGCTTCTTCGCCGTCTTTATATGTTTCACCGCTTGCCTTATCAAGCAGGAATAGCGCCTTATCCCTTGCGGTATATAGCCTTTGAAGTGAAGCTTCCGTTTGCTTAAGAATATCTTCGCTAAAGTTAAGCGGGTTTCTGTAATGCGCACTTAAAAGGAACATGCGAACAGTTTCAGCGTTGTATTTCTTTAGTATATCTCTTACTGTAAAAAAATTACCTGCGGATTTAGACATTTTTTCATCGTCTATGTTAAGGAAACCGTTGTGCATCCAATAGTTTACAAAGGGCTTTCCGAACGCTCCCTCAGACTGCGCCACTTCGTTTTCATGGTGGGGGAATATTAAATCCTGCCCGCCGCAGTGTATGTCTACGGTTTCGCCAAGGTGTACAGTGCTCATAGCGCTGCACTCTATATGCCAGCCGGGTCTACCCTTGCCCCAAGGGCTGTCCCAGCTGGGCTCGCCCGGTTTTGCGCCTTTCCAAAGCACAAAATCTGCGGGGTGTTTCTTATCCATGCCTACTTCTATGCGCGCGCCGGAGTTTAAATCCCTAGTGTTTTGCCCGGATAGCTTGCCATAGCCGGAGAACGTGGTGGTATCGTAGTACACATCGCCGCCCGCTTCATATGCGTGACCGTTTTTAAATAACAATTCTACTATTTTGATAATAGCGTCAATATGCTCTGTTGCTCTTGGGTGTACGCTTGCTTCTCTAACGCCAAGCGCGCCCGCGTCCTTAAAGTATTCGTCTATAAACCTGTCGCCAAGTTCCTTTACCGTAATGCCCTCGTCATTAGCGCGGTTTATCATCTTATCATCTATGTCGGTAAAGTTCTGTACGAATTTAACCTCATAGCCTTTGTATTCAAAGTACCGCCTTAGCACATCAAACACAACAAAGGGTCTTGCGTTGCCTATGTGAAAATAGTTGTATACAGTAGGACCACAGGCGTATATACCAACCTTGCCTTCTTGTATGGGAACGAAGTTTTCCTTGCGGCGACTCATAGTGTTGAATATCTGCATATATACCTCCTGTGAATTTATTTACGCCTTTAGCGCATTGCCCCTTTATACAAACACATGCTAAAGTAAAGCCACATATATTATACCACAAATACACCTATTTAAGTAGTGGACAATTTTGCAGCGCTGTGTCTATTATCATTTCCCCTCGTAAAAGTTTTTGTATTTTACAGATATATAACCTAAGCTCACTATCCTCATTCAAAAACGGAATATGTTCGCGTATTAAATCCATAATATTGTTAAGCGCGGGGCTAATGCTGGCGCCCCTTAAATCCACAGCCTGAGCGGCTGCAAACATTTCGTACGCCAGTATATTATATGTATTATCCACAACCATAGAAACGTGCCTTGCGGCGTTAGTGCCCATTGAAACATGGTCTTCCTGGTTTGCTGAAGAGGGGATAGAATCCACGCTGTCAGGGTGGGATAGTGTTTTGTTGTCGGAAACCAGACTTGCTGATGTATACTGTAGTATCATCATACCGGAGTTAAGCCCGGGCTGCTCTGCTAAAAACGGAGGAAGCCCGTTTGAAAGCTGCGGGTTTACCATACGCTCAAGCCTGCGCTCTGATATGCTGCCAAGTTCTGATACAGCTATGGCAAGATAATCACAGCATAGGGCAATAGGTTCACCATGGAAATTGCCGCCGGATATAACATCGCCATCGTCTGCAAAAAGCAGGGGATTATCCGTTACGCTGTTAAACTCCTTTGAAAGCACGCTCTCTATATGTTCTATTGCTCCTCTTACGGCTCCGTGCACCTGCGGCACGCACCTTAGGCTGTAAGCATCCTGCACTCTTTTTCCGCGGCTTTCCTCTATATTTTTACTGCCTTTAAGTAAGAGCCGTATATTTTGAGCTACAATTTTTTGCCCATCATGCGGGCGGAGCAAATGTACCCTTTCATCGTACGCGCTTGTCTGCCCTTGAAGCGCTTCCATAGCAAGGGAGGTGTTTATATCCGCAAGCAAGCATAACTTTTTAGCATCGTACAGGCTTAAGGCGGCAATGGCAGTCATACACTGTGTGCCGTTTATTAGCGCAAGCCCTTCCTTGCCTTTAAGGCTGTATATAGGCAGACCCGCCATATCCATAGCCTTTTTGCCGGGGAGTAGTTCTCCTTTATATTTAGCTTCTCCAAGCCCTAAAAGTACAAGCGCCATATGGGCAAGCGGCACCAAATCCCCAGACGCGCCAAGCGAGCCTTTTTCGGGCACTATGGGAATTACCCCGCTATTTAACATATCTATTAAGGTTATAACTATTGAGGGTCTTATGCCAGAAAAACCTCTGCAAAGTGCATTTGCCCTAAGCAAAAGCATTGCCCGAACTACTTCATCGGGCAAATTATTTGAACAGCCAACCGCATGGCTTATTATTAGGTTATTCTGTAGTCTGTCCACATCGCTAATGCTTATATCGTGCTGGCTTAATGCGCCAAAACCGGTGTTTATGCCGTAAACGGGGTTTTTTTTGCTTAATATTTCTTCAACCAATCTATGGGATTTTTCCATAGCACGAATTGCGCTTTCCCTTATGATTACATGCGCTCCAAAACGCGAAACGGCAATTAATTCGGGCAGACTCAAATGTTCTCCGTCAACCTCTACAGACCTCAACTCACTAGCTCTTTCCATGCTAACCTCTTTTCATTTATTCCTTTTGACAGAATGATAGCCTAAATAGATGTGTTAGTCAATTGCTAGGGGACGGATATTACATTGTATACAAATGTTTTTTGTTGGATAAGCAATATTGCAGCAAAAAATCCAAACACTATTAAAGAAGAAAAATTAACTCACACATCAATTAATCGCTTGCATTTTATTACATATTTAGCGTATGCTATTAATGATTCTATGTTACCTTTAATCCAGCGTTTTCTTGTGCGTCTTTTCCATTTTGGCTTTGCTTTATTAAGTTCCATAGGATCCACTATGCCGCCTTCATAAAGCTTTGCCAAACCGAAAAAATCCACTACAATAAAATCGCTGTTCTAAAAGCAACGTAGTATCGAAAAGGGAGGGATATAATGGCTTACGACAATAGAGATGACAACTTAAAAGAAACCTACCTGAGCGGCGAAGATATATACAATGGCGCTATAATGCGCGTGCAGAAGTGGGAAGTGGCACTGCCCGACGGCAGGAAAGCTGCAAGGGAAATAGTGCTGCACCACGGCGCGGCGGCAATAGTGCCGATAGATGAAAGGGGCTGTATTACGCTCGTACGCCAGCACAGGGTAGCTATAGATGAATTTACTTGGGAAATACCCGCCGGCAAACTTGACTATGCGGGGGAAGATCCTCTAAGCTGCGCCAAGAGGGAGCTTGAGGAGGAAACAGGCTACAAGGCTTCAAATTGGCTAAAGCTTGCCAATGTGGTAAGCACGCCCGGCTACTGCACGGAGCGCATATCCTTGTACCTTGCTACTGAGCTTATTAAAAGCGAAGCTCATCCGGATATTGATGAGTTTCTCTACTGCAAGTCTATTCCCCTAGCTCAGGCGGTTAGCGATGTACTTACAGGCGAAATTATAGACCTTAAAAGCTGTCTTGGCATTTTAATGGCGGAGAGAATGCTTAGGGATTTAACTGTGCCTCTTAATGCCCCCGGTTTTTTGGCAGACAGCGGCTACCTGCATAGGTGATTATATGCGCAGCAAATTCAGCCTTGGCACATTTCTTCTAATAATAGCGCTTATAGCCTTAATTGCCTTTGGCATATACGCATACTATATAGGCGTTGAGCAGGGGGAGATACACAAAAACGCAATAAAGGCTGTAATTAGGTACTCTTTAGCGTGATAAAAATACTTAATATTTTACCCCGTTTAAGTACCGATAGGCTTATAATTAGAGCCCCAAAAAGGCGGGATTCTGGCGATATGTTTTTATACTCTAAAAACCCGGAGTGCTCAAGGTACTGCCTATGGCACCCTCATAGGAGCGTGGCGGACAGCAGGCATTTTATATCTATGCTGATAAAAGAAAACCTAAGGTTAAAGGCTCAGCATTTTGCAGTGGTGCTTAAAGACAGCGAAAAGATGATAGGCACAATAGGCATTTCAGGGTACTCAAAAAGGGATTCCTCAGCAGAGATAGGTTATTCGCTATCGCCTGAATACTGGGGACAAGGCTACGGTACAGAGGCGCTTAAAAGCATAATAGACTATTCATTTAATACGCTTAAATTAAACCGCATAGAGGCAAAGAGCGATACGAGGAATATTGCCTCAGTAAAATTGCTTGAAAAATGCGGATTTAAAAGAGAGGGGCATATGCACAAGGGCATGTTCATGAAAGGCGAATATGTGGATTTATACCTCTACGGGCTTTTAGCTGAAGATTATAATAAGGCGGTGGAGCATGGCTAAAAGGCTTTTCGCACCTGAAAAAAAGCGCAGATGGGGGCTTATATTGCTGCCTATACTGCTGCTTGTAATAATATTATCTGCGTTATTTATAAATAATGCGCTAAACAGTTACCCTAAGATGAAGCTGCTTATGGTAACAGTGCCATCTCTCCCTAATAAGGCTGAGGGTTTGACGCTGCTGCACATAAGCGACCTTGACGGCAATATGTACGGCGAAAACCAGGAAAGGCTTATGGTAGAGCTTAAAAACCAAAACTACCACGGAGTATTTGTAACAGGGGATATTACGGATAATCAGGGTTCTGCCGGTGCAATGATAGAAATAAAAAACAATTTGCCTAGCGATATACCCGTGTTTTTTATACCGGGCGATGAAGACCCCCCTGTAATTACGGATAGCGGTTATTCTCCTTGGGTAGCTAGCCTACTAAAAGCAGGCTGTATACTCGTAGATAGACCCATAAAATGGGAAGTTAGCAGCGTTGTCGCTTGGGTGCTTCCCGGCAATCTACTAACTGCCGATATAGAAGCCATGCGCTTTTCAATAGAGCAGTCTAATGTAAGCAGCGCTTTTTCTGATTATAACAAGCGCATATACGCAGATATTGATGCAGCTAAAATGGAAATGCTGCCGGAGCATATGTACATAGCTATGAGCCACGCCCCTTTTGGCGATGATAATCTAGCCTATCTAAGGGATGAAGGCGAAATGCGTATGCGAAACTTCCCTGGCAGGCTTATGCTTTTACTTTCAGGGCATTTATGCAATGGGCAGGCAAGGCTCCCGTATTTTGGCGCAATATACGCGCCTAAAACATCACTTTACAAGGGCGAGGGCTTCTTTAAGAAGGATATTCGCTTTTCAGGGCTTTTTACCATGCGGGCAGTTGTGCAGCACATAAGCCCGGGGCTTGGCGGTAGCAAAATATACCCCCCTTGGCTGCAAATAAGGCTGTTTAATCCCCCAGAAATTACATTACTTAAACTAACGCAGGATTATTATTAGAGGTGGCATATGTACAAGCAGGACTATATCAATAGGGAACTCAGCTGGCTGGACTTTAACTACAGGGTTCTTAATGAAAGCCTTAATGACAATAACCCTTTGCTTGAAAAGATAAACTTTTTATCCATTGCTTCAAGCAACCTTGATGAGTTTTTTATGGTGCGTGTAGGTAAATTAAGCCGCAAGATAGACGCCGGCAGAACTAAGCCCGACCCTTCCGGCATGACGCCTGCTGCGCAGCTTGCGGTATCGCTGGACAAGGCAAAAAAGCTTGTAAAGGACCAGTATGGAATATATAGAGATATTATACTCCCAAAGCTTTATGAAAACGGCATACAGCAATTAAATAAAGAGGATATAGACAAGGTACAGAAAAAATACCTGCGTAAGCAATTCAGAAGGCAGATAGTGCCAGTTTTAACCCCAAGGGTGTTAAGCTCTAAATATCCCTTCCCATTGCTTGCGGCAAAAAGGCTTTTTATTGCAGCTCTTCTTAAACACAGCAGCGGAGAGAGCTTTATAGGGCTTGTGCCTGTGCCCTCCGGCATAAAAAGGCTTGTGCACTTACCAAGTGAAGATGGCACGGAAAAATTCATACTGCTTGAAGATGTGGTAAAGATGTTCATAGAGGAGCTTTTCCCAAATGCAGAGCTTAAGGCAAGCCTTGTTTTTAGAGTAACCCGCAATACGGATTTCCTTATGGATATAAGGTCTGCCGATAGCATAATAGAGGAGATGGAGCGCACAATAAAGCGCCGCACTACAGGCAGGCTTGTAAGGCTTGAAATAGAAAAAGGCGCGGATGAAAAGCTTAAGGAGCTTATTGTAAGTCTTCTTGGTATAAGGCGGGAATATATAATAGAAATAGACGGCGCTATAGATTTAACGTATCTATCAAAAGAAGTTAGAAAGCTATCCGGTTATAAAAACCTGCGCTATGAAGATTTCAGCCCCAAAACGCAGGAAAGGCTAAAAAGCGATGACAGCATATTTAACATTATAAAACAGGGCGATGTGCTTATGCACCACCCCTATGACGATTATTCTTCTGTAGTGCGCTTTGTAAAGGAAGCTGTGGACGACCCTAATGTCCTTGCAATAAAGCAAACCCTATACAGGGTTGCGGGAGCTAAGCCTTTTATTGCGACTCTGGCAAGCGCCGCCCAAAAGGGCAAGCAGGTTACCGTGCTTGTTGAAGTTAGAGCTAGGTTTGATGAGGAAAACAATATAAACTGGTGCAGAGCGCTTGAAAAGGCGGGCTGCAATGTAATATACGGAAGCCCCAAGTGGAAAACGCACTCTAAAATTACCCTAGTTGTAAGGCAAGAAGGCGAAAAGCTTATGCAGTATATGCACCTTGGCACAGGCAACTATAATGATGCTACCGCTAGGGGCTATACGGATATAAGCCTGCTTTCATGCGATAAACAGTTAGCCAGAGATGCTCAGGAGTTTTTTAATATACTATCCGGCTTTGCCGATACCTTCCCTATGAATGAACTTGTGGAATCCCCCTACTCTTTAAGGGGTCTATGTACAAAAAACATAAGGCGCGAAAAGGAAAATGCACTTAAAGGTAGCAAGGGGCTTATTGTAGCCAAAATGAACTCCATATGCGACCCTAAGCTAATAAAAGAGCTGTACGCCGCAGCGGATGCAGGCGCATATGTGTACCTTATGGTAAGGGGAGTGTGTTCCCTTAATGTACCCGCCCACGGCAGGGTAATAGTGCGCTCTATTGTGGGCAGGTTCCTTGAGCACGCCCGAATATTCGTATTCTATAACGAGGGACTTAAAAACACCTATATATCCTCTGCCGACTGGATGCCAAGGAATTTAGATAAACGCCTTGAGCTTACCATACCCATAAAGGATACTAAAATCGCCGAAAGGCTGCATAATATACTTGCCCTTGAATTTATGGATAACGCCCAAGCTTGGCAAATGCAAAGCGGCGGGGAATACATAAAACTAAGACCCAATGGCGAAAAAATAAGCTGCCAAGAGGAATTTATGAAGGATACGCCAAGGGAGGCTAGTTTTGATGAGGTGTTTATAAAGGGTGATGAATAGCACAAAAATATAGACTATATTATTGAAAGGATTCTATTATAATAGCTCTCAATGTAGGTAATGACATCAAATTATTCAAACTAGAACTGCTTAAAGATTATCAAGCGTTTGATCATTCAGCGATTTCCGAACCTCTCTCCACAAGGGCATATGCTTATCCATAAGCGCAATAAATCTATCATTATGATTTCTCTCTACTAAATGAATTAATTCATGGAGAATTATATAATCTAAGCACTCATGAGTTTTCTTTGCCAACTGCAGATTAAACCATAACTTGCCTGTCTTGGTATTACAGGTTCCCCATCTAGTGGTCATGTGTTTAGTTTGCCAACTACTTGCTTTCAACCCGGTTTCTTTTTCCCAAGCAGGAAGTCGCTTTGTTATTTCTGCCTTTAATAAGCCCCGATACCATTCACGCAGGAATCTATCCCTCTGCTCTGTGGTGCTACCCTCTCTTACAGTAAATATTGCCTTGTTTCCTTGCAAGTTAATGCTATATCTGCTTCCATTCAACACCTGAAGATAATACTGTTTTCCCCACACATACAGTGTTTCTCCAGACACGTGCTCGCGTTCGCTTTGGCGCGCTTGTGTTTCAAACTTTTCAATTTGCTTTCGAATCCAGCTCATTCTATTCCTTACGAAGCGTTCAATAGTCGTATCACTAACATTCAGCGGAGCGGAGACAGATACAGTACCATCTGGCGGCTTCACATACAGATGCATATTCTTAATATTCTTTTTGTATACCATAACCGGTATATTAGAAATAATCATTTTCATTAATATTCTTCCTGAGCAGCAACAATATTGTATACACGCTCAACCTCAGCTTTATTTCCCAATACATCAAGTAATGCACTTTTGATACGCCGAATTTTGAATTCATTGTATCTAAAATCCGCTTGCTTGCTATTTTTTACGGCTTCATCAATTGCAATTGCGAGGCTTTCATTTTCTCCACAATTATCATAGAAAGCTCTTCTTGCCGCACTATGCCTAACGCTCTCAGGGTAATGAGGGTTATTTTCCGGACTTTCCGATTTTTTTACTAGGTCAATATAACGCTCCAAAAATTCTTCGTAAGCTGCAACCCCTTTTCTCCGCTCTCTGATAAGCTCATCAAGAATAGCAGACATCTTTTCATAGTATTTGGGGTTAATATGCATCTTCTCTACTATTTTCCTACGAATATTGTTCTCTATTGCTTCAGCAGCAGCTTCCTTTCCCTTTCCATCAAATTTTTCACCCTGAGCAATAACAAAATCAAGCAATGTAAAATCATCAAACTCACCAATAACTCGGCTATCTTCAGCCTTGATATAAGTATCAATTAGACGGCGCATATCTGATTCATAGGCTTTTAGGTCAATAAAGTCGCCGCTGGCGTTTCCGATAGTCTGTTTTAAAGCTGTATAAAAAATGACCTGTTCATTGATATCTTTTTGTTCTTCCGGAGTGTATCCGGCTTCACTCATCTCACCCCTTATTTCCGCATAGGCTCGAAGGAGACGGTTTACCAGTTTATATAATTTTTCTCTGCTGCGTGAACACAGCTCATCATCAATGCCGCCCACTCCATCTTCGCCACAAAAATAGTATATGTAGTCTATTTCATTACGAGGATGGGGAACTCCGCCACACAGGTCATCAAGCTCTTCCAGAGTCTGGTCAAGATATTTTCTCGCTTCACTTAGTCGGTCTTTAACGAGACCTTCTACATCTTCCGGTGCATATCCTTCAAAAGCGCCGGAAGTATACTTATTGAGCGCATCAGCTAGGTTTCCAAACAGTTGTTTGTAATCAACAATGTATCCAAAATCTTTATCCTCATCATGCAGACGGTTTACACGGCAGATTGCTTGGAACAACCCGTGGTCACGCATTTTTTTGTCAATATAAAGATAGGTGCAAGGCGGCGCATCAAAGCCTGTAAGCAATTTGTCTACAACGATTAGCAGCTTCATTTGCGCTGGTTCTTCAATAAATTTTCTTTTTGCTTCGGTTTCAAAGTCTTCAACTGATAAACCGTTTAGCATTTGTTTATATATTTCGTATTTCTCAAATTCTTCGGAGTCCTCCGCTTCAGTTCTCAAGTTTCCTTCCAATGGTACAAAAGATGTTATTATGGCACATTTTCGGAAGTTCCTTGCAAGAAAGATTTCGTAGTACTTACAGGCAGCATATATGTCATCTGCTACAAGCATGGCATTTCCATTTCCATTTGCCAACCGGTTCTTTATATCAAAATCCGAAATAATGTCTTCAGCAATTACTTCAAGACGCTTTCGGGAACTATACACTGTCTGCATATTAGCCCACTTGGATTTTAGTTTGGCTTTTGCGGCATCGTTTAATCCACGGGTTTTTGAATCAAAATATTCATCAATTTTCGATTGTTTAGTAATAACCTGTTCAACATCTCGTGCTTCATAGCGCAAATCTAGCACAACACCGTCTGACACGGCTTCGTCGTATTTATAGGTGTGTATATAACCCGGCGCGAATACCTCAATGCTTGTTTTCTTGTCTTTTACAAGTAAGGGTGTACCCGTGAACCCAATGAAAATAGCATTAGGTAAAATACTTTTCATCGCTTCATGCAAAAGTCCGCTTTGCGACCTGTGACATTCATCAACAAACACTACAAAATCACCCTTTGCATAAAAGCCAGTAGGTAATACAGCTTTCAATTCTTCTATGTATTTCTCAACGGATTTTTGTCTTTGGTACTCGGTATATTCTGAGCCAGAACGGACACCAAATTTATGAATCAATGAGCAAATAAGTCGCTTATCAGTAGTGTTCAATTTCTCTATCAAATCTGCGCATGAACCGGTGCGATACACTTGCTCATCCACACCTCGGTATACTTTTTCCATCTGCTCATCAAGTTCCTCACGGTCTGTCACAATCAAAACCCTAGCTTCTGGATTGTTGGCAAGTATCCATTTGGATAGCCAAACCATAGTAAGGGTCTTACCGCTGCCCTGTGTATGCCATATTATGCCGCCTTGCTTACGCTTTAACTTTAATTGTGCTTTTTTAACGCCGAAAAATTGATTGTGTCGGCATACCTTCTTTATCCCCTTATCAAATACAATGAAGTTGTGAATAAGATCCAAGAAACGTCTCTTTTGGAACATGCTGTATAGTTGCCAGTCTAATTTGTTATGTAAGCTTTTGCATTTCTCAAATATGTCAATTGACACATCATCCATTGGCTGAGCTGTGGTATTAACTTTGTCATTCTTCCATTCAAGGTAATACTTTTCCTTTGTCTCAATGGTAGCGTAACGCAGCCCCTCGCTAGTGTTTCCCGCCATAACGAATTGAATGGTGGAGAAAAAAGGTTTGCTAAAATATTCGCTCTGGTTGGATAAGTTTTGACGAATGCCATTAGATACAGATACTGTAGATTTTTTTAACTCAATAACCGCTAAAGCAATACCATTAACATAAACAACAAGGTCTGGTCTACGTGAGCTTCCAATATGAAGGGTAACTTCTTCGGCAATCGCAAAATCGTTGTTATGAGAATGCTCCCAGTCAATAAAGTATACGGTAGTGTCAGGTTCACCGGGATTCTCGTGTACCTTTGCTCCATATTTTAGAAGCGAATACACATCTTGATTTGCTTTGCACAACCCTTGTTGCAAATTGCCAGCAGTCTTTACTAGTTTTTCAACTGCCCGCTCTGCTAATAACTGACTGTATCCGCGTTTTTGCAGCCATAGCAGCAGGTCATGCTGCCTGATATTTGTGTTTTCTTCTTCTTTTAAATTTCCATAAGAGGTATAACCTAACCAGGATTTATCTTTGAACAAATCCATAACATGCTGCTGAATTTTTCTTTCGGTTTCATTTATTCTTGGCATTTTAACCTCCTAATCGTAACCTCTTGCGCTCTATTAGAGCCTGTGCAATGCCAGCGTCGTTAAAGAATTGCCTCTTTAGCTTATCTTTCCATTCTGCGCTGGAAGCAATTAATTCCTTAATGGTTGAAACTGTTACTTCTGTTTCGTTGTTTTCCAGCTCAAAGGCAGCCATATCGACAGTTGCCAGCAACTCTAATTCATCAGTTTTTTTGTACTTAAGATTGTGGGCTACCCATTCAATATCTTTTTCTTTTCCCCAGTTTTTAATGTATTGAAGAGCCTGTTTAATATTGGCTCCGGGCGCGAAAGTTGTGCCCTTGCCTTTTGTGGTGGTAGCAACGATGTATTTGCAACTTTTGGCAATAGGTTCGCCGCCCTTATAGCGGATTTCATCGGCGTAGGGACCTGCCGCTTTTTTCTTAAACGGCTCAATGCTCTCTTCTTGATGGCGGCGCAGAAGATAGAGACATTTTTGCAACCTTTTTCTCCCCAACGGGAATTTTTCGGAGTAAAGCGCGTTTACGATGCCCGCAATCATTACCGCGTCATCGAATTGCTGGTTATGACCCTTGGTCTTAGCATCTTCAATAACATGAAGAATTGGTTGGTCTTCTTGTTCTTGACAAGCTTTAACTGCCACTTTTGTAGGCTGAGTCTCTGTAAGGCGAATCCTACCCGTTAGCAGTTCGTTCATCATACCTTGCTTGATGTTTCGTAGCTTATTCAGCTTAGCCGTAAGCGCATTAATTTCCATGTCCATATCGGAGAGGATTTCAGCAATGGCGGTTTGTTCGGCAATTGTTGGTGGCACATCGAACTCAAATGACACAAAGTCCTTCTGGTAAAGGTGATTAATGGTTGACCCTGCTGACAGTTTGTCGAGGAAGTCAATAAAAATATGTGAAAGCAGAATATAGTAAATATATTTACGATCATACGCGTTATTTTTTGGACGAAGTACAAACACGCCGCTATTTAGAGTTGCTTTTTTTGTAAGCCCACTAACAATAGCGACTTTACCGATAGTACCATCCTTTGTGATAAGTACATCGCCATTTACAACCTGTATGTTAGGGTCTTGGTCATAGCGATGCTTATCAACATAGTGACAAGTGTCCCATGCGATTTTGCCATTGTCAAAGTCCGTGCCTGTTATGAGATAAGAGTAGCCTGAATCAAGATACTCCGATGTGGTTAGCCCCTGCCATCCGATTCTTGCTTTTAGTGTAGAATTATTAATGAGGTTCATACTGACAAACTCACCCTCAAACCCCGGCAACCGACGCTTGCTCGTAAGCAGTTCCTGCATTACACCTTGTTTGATGGCGCGTTTCTTGGCAATGAGTTTCTCCATTGCGGCAAGCAAAGCGTCCATGTCCGAGAGGACTTTAGCTATTCGGCGTTGCTCGGGGAGGGGTGGGAGTATAATTTCTGTATTTCTAATGATACCGTTATACAGTCGCGAAATGGTGCTTCCTTCAGGTGAAGCCCATACTATAACTTGATAGCAATGGTTCAGGTACTCGTTACAGATTTGGTCTTTATCAATTTCAAGCCAAACAATATTTGAGTCTTGGAAGTAAGCTGGCTTTCCATCATAAACAACAGTACGCCCAAGTGTTCCTGCGGCAGAAAGTAGAATATCTCCCTTACTTGGAAAAGAATAGTTACTCCGATATTCATCATATAGAGCGCGAGAAATATAGGCATCTGGCTTTTCGCCAAATGTTCCGATTTTATAGAAAGGAATCTCCCCTGTTGATGTAGTCTGTTCAGCAAATATCCGCTTACACATACGGACATTAGCAATATCGCCTAACTTTTTTTCTTTCCATCCAGTTACCATACAAACCCCATCCTTTCCAGATGAGATTTAACCTTGCTTTCGAGCTGCGCAACCTCGGCTTCGAGTTCGGGCAGGGTTCGCTCATAACGCTCGTTGAGCTCGGCTACACGGTCAGAAATTCGGTGATTCACCGCCGTATATAGTGCGTAGATACCGCTGATAATCGTTTGATACCATTTGCGGCTCAAAAGTAGTTCCATGCACTGGTCATCGGTCAGCTTAGGGTAATGCTCTCGTGTTTTCTTATCAAGAGCAGCGTGGAGGTTTTTGACTGTTTTTGTGCCTTCATCAACCCGTGTAACCAAGATCTGTAAAGTGAGCAATACCTCTTTATCATCGTTATCTATTTCCTTGTCTTTCAACTTTCTTCTCAGTCCCGGTTTGTCGATATTACCATTATCTTTTAGCACATCGTTAATTATCGATTCTTCTTCGGTTCTTTCAACCATCTCATCCAGTTCAGCCTGAGCCGCTGCGATGACTATGTCCATGTCGTCTATGGCTTTCTGCTCTGCAGCAAAGAACATATCTATTACTAGGTTTTTTGGTACGAGTTTGCCGTCCCAGCCTATTTCTTTTTCTTGCTTGACTTCTGTACCGTCTCTCTTCTTTTTCTTCGATGTTTTTTTGAGTACCTCTACTTTACTAATGGCTTCATACCCTTCTTCAACTATCAGATAAACATCGTCAGACATTACTTTATTCCAATAGGATAGCAAAACCTCATATACGTCGTACTTATCAATGAGCTTAATTGATTCAAACTCTTCTAATATTTTTTGCGCCAAATCAACAATAAGCTGCTTTGGTTTGGTAAAGCGATCAATGGAACGAAGCTTGCCATCTACTGAAGTTTGCCAACCATTAAATGCTTTTTCTACCTTGTCCGCATAAGCGGAATAGTCTTCATCACTATCGATAGTTTCATTTATAGCATCTTTTTCCACCGCAAGCGAATAAAAACCATCCCTGAGCGGTTGGTAGAGTGATTCTTCCAATTTAGAGAAAGCTTGCCAATATGATGACAAACTTTCAATGTCAGCGCTTGGAATTCCGCCTTTTAGGTGACCTTCAATGCTCTGTATATCTTCAGCGGTACTGCTATCAATATAACGTGGGATATTAAGATTATAGGAATTTTCCACTTCAATTTCATGCTTTGGAACAAAGCGGGAGTATTTGGGCAGCTCCAATTGTTGATTAAATACGGTGGTGATTTTATAAACATCGCGCTCGCGTAAACGGTTTTTATTACCGTCTTTGGTGAAATCATGGCTGGCGTCAATCATGAAGATGCCGTTTCGTTTATCGGCGTCTTCTTTATCAATGACAAGGATACATGCCGGGATACCCGTGCCGTAGAACAGGTTAGGAGGAAGGCTAATAATTCCTTTGATTACACCCATTTCAATCAGCGTTTGGCGAATTGTGGCTTCAACGCCTCCCCTAAAAAGCACGCCGTGCGGTAGTATAATTGCTGCCTTGCCATTGCGCTTTAGAGATTTGATAACATGAAGTACCCAGGCAAAATCACCATTTTTTTGCGGTGGTCGGGCACCATAGCCATCAAAACGTCCATATTCCTTTAAACCATGGGTCCAGTTCTTGTCTGAAAAAGGAGGATTTACAACAATATAATCAAATCTCCGTAATACAGAGTCATCTGTATGACACAAAAACTGAGGGTCTGAGAATGTGCTGTATCCACCTTTTATTTCCGCTGTAGCCATATTATGGAGGACTAGGTTCATACGTGCCAAACCTGCTGTTGTGACATCCTTTTCTTGCCCATAAATTGCAACCTCGATAGGTGCTGCCTCGGCTGCGCGTATCAGCAGCGACCCCGACCCACATGCCGGGTCATATAGGGTTATATTTTCACCGGAAGCGTTTTCAATTCCAACAACTTTAGCTAAAACCCGTGATACTTCTGCCGGAGTATAGAATTGCCCCTTGCTTTTTCCGCTCTCTGTAGCAAAGTTGCGCATCAAATATTCATAAGCGTCGCCGATGATATCATCACCGTCGGCTCGGTTCTTTGAAAGGTCTGGCACCTGGTCACGGAATATGCCCAGAAGTTCATCGAGTTTATCGACCATCTCCTGACCTTTGCCAAGTTTATCTTCGTCGTTGAAATGGGCGTTGTCAATCACGCCACGCAGATTGTTTGCTTCGGCAAGCCGGGCAATGACTTTGTCCATTTCTTCGCCGATGTTCTTGTTGCCAATCAGCGCCAGCATATCATCAAAGCTTCCGCCTTCGGGTACTTCAATATCGCCATAGTCTACACCCTTAAACTTATCAGAAACATACTTCACAAACAGTAGGGTGAGGATATAGTCCTTATATTGGGATGCATCCATCCCTCCCCGAAGGGAATCACAACTTGCCCATAGGCTGCTATATAATTCGCTTTTCTTTACTGCCATGTTGTTCTCCGTTCATAATATGATTTTATGTCAAAAAATACTCCAACCGACAATATATTCGGAAATATGCATTAGTATGCATCAAATAGCCTGATGTCCTATACTACACATCAATTCTCGGCTATATCTGCCCCAAGCAACTCCCTAGCCAAACTTTCCGTATTTTTAATACACCCATCATCTATCGCAACGCCTTGAGCAAAATCAGGGCTTCCTCCGCCTCTGCCTCCGCTTTGTTTTATTATATCCGGCATTGATATATCTATACCTTTACCCCTTGAAAATGCTATGTTTTTGCCGCACTGAAGCAGCGCAACTACATCATCATTTTCCGCAAGCCGTATTGCAAGCTGTTTAAGAGAGGTAAACTCTTCGGGAAGCTTTTCTGCTATAAGCCTGCCTTTTGGCAATACTTCCGCATTATTAAGCAATTTATCAGCTAAAAAATTTACTTCCTTTTTCTGGTAAGCAACTAACTCTTCCTTAAGGTTTTTTATGTCTTGCTGTAATTTATCTACTGCCTTGGGAAGTGCCTCGTGCCCGCAGCTTAATTTTACCGCGGCTTCGCTTGAGGATATATATAAATCCATAAAATACTTAACAGCCCTTTTGCCCGCTACGAAACTTACCCGCATAAAGCCTTTAGATGGCGTGGTTGAAAGCACCTTTACAAGCCCTACCTGTCCTGTGGTTGTGGGGTGAGTGCCTGCGCAGGGCACCATTTCAAAATCCCCCGCGGCAACTACCCGTATACCCTCATCTACAGTTGGGGGTTTTCTTAAGGGAAGGGTTTTAATTTCCTCATTGCTTGGGAAAAAGCAGCGTATGGGCGCGTCTGTCTGTATTCTATCGTTAAGAAGGGTTTCAAGTTTATATATTTCATCGTCATTTAGGCGCATTCTGCCGTCCGGCATAAGCACATCTATTGTAGATATTTCTTTCCCAAGGTGAAGCCCCTGAGTTACTCCGCCAAACAGGTTATATATGCACCCCGCCATCATATGCTCGCCTGCGTGCTGCTGCATATGGTCAAAACGCCTATCCCAGTCTATTTCGCCATTTACATTTTCACCAACAGGTATAGGCTCGTTTGTAGTGTGATATATTATGTCATCCTTTTCGTTTACATCTATTACTTCTATCTTTTTATTGCAGTAATATATATAGCCCGTGTCATGTGGCTGACCGCCTCCTGTCGGGTAAAATGCCGTTCTATCAAGCACTACGGCATAGTTTTTGTCCTCTTTTTCGCAGCTTATAACCTCTGCCGTAAACTCTTTAATATACACATCTTTATAGTAAAGTTTTTCAGTCATAACAACCTCCATGTAGATAGTAGCATCCAAAAGCCTAAACTGCAAACAATATTATAATACTATATTGCCTTTAACCCAGCGTTTTCTTGCGCGTCTTTTCCGCTTTTGCTTTGCCTTGCTCAGTCAACATAGGCTCCACTATGCCTCCTTCACAATACTTTGCCAAACCGAAAAAACCGCTGCAATAAATTTGCTGTTTTAAAAGCAATATAGTATTAGGGCTTTCTCATGCAAACTTCACGTGGATTTTACATAAACTTCACATGAAACAACCGCTATGCACTGTATCATATATATGGAAAGGTTTATTTGAAGGGGGAAAGAGTTATGAAAAAAACCACAAGGAACATGATAATAGCGGTGTTTCTGTTTATTTTGGTTTCAAATGTTTTTTCTTATATAAACAAAAAGGACGAGCCTAATGGCACTCAAAATGTAGGGCTTGGCGGCGGCAAATGGAAAGATGAGCTGTATATAGTTTCAGGCTCTGAAAATAAAGAGCTTGAACCTATACTTGAGCGCTTTAGCCGTGAGAACAAAATCAGCCTTCACATGAAGTACCAAGGCAGCGTAGATATAGCGAGGGAGCTTGGCAAAAAAGAGATAGCTTACGATGCCGTATGGCCTGCTTCAAGTATGTGGATAAGCATAGGCGATGTAAACCATGTAGTTAAGCACACGGAATCCGTATCCATTACTCCGGTAGTATTTGGCATAAGGCAGTCGCTTGCGGAAAAACTTGGCTTTACAAAGGGAGATGTTTCCGTTAGGGAAATACTTGCCAAAATACGCTCAGGGGAGCTTAAATTCTGCATGACAAGCGCAACGCAGTCTAACTCCGGCTGCTCTGCATACATAGGTTTCCTGTATGCGCTTCTAGGTTCGCCTGAAATGATTACAGAAGACATGCTTTCATCCCCCCAGCTTGCGGACGATATAAAGGCGCTGCTTGGCGGGGTAGACCGCTCTTCCGGCTCTTCAGAGTGGCTTAAAACCCTGTTTTTAGAGGGCGATTTTGACGCCATGGTAAACTATGAATCGCTTATACTTACCACAAATGAAGAGTTGCGCAAACAGGGCAGGGAAGAGCTTTATATAGTATATCCCTATGACGGGCTTAGCATTTCAGACGCACCTCTTGGCTATATAGATAAGGGCGACAGCAAGAAGGAAGAGAATTTCCTAAAGCTTAAAAATTACCTTATGTCCCCTGAAATACAAAAGGAAATACAGGGCTACGGCAGGCGTACTGGCTTTAAAGGCATAGCGGACGAAAACCGCAAACTTTGGGATAAAAACCCCGGCGCTAAGGCGGATATAGTTATAAGCCCCATAAGAATGCCGGCTCCCGATACCCTTACAAAAGCGCTTGGGCTATACCAGACGGAATTTAGAAAGCCTTCGTTTACCGTGTATGTGCTTGACTATTCTGGCTCTATGTCGGGCAATCCATTAAAGCAGCTAAGACGCGCCATGAGCGAAATACTGCTTCAGGAAAAAGCGGCTAAAAACCTGCTGCAAGCTTCCTCGGATGAAAAAAACGCGGTGCTTTTATTCTCTAGCGATATAATTAGCCTAGAATACGCAAGCGGCAATATTGATATAGAAAAGCTTAACAACGCCGTGCAAAAGACAGGCACAAACGGCGGAACCTCTATGTATGAGGCGATTAATAAGGCTCTTACTATAATGAGCGATGTGGATTTATCCGCCTACAACCCCGCAATAATACTTATGACAGATGGCGTAGCAAACGGCAGGCTTACATTTGAGGACTTTGAAAAGAATTACTTGGCTTCGGATTTGCCTGTGCCGGTATTTAGCATATCCTTTGGAAGCGCGGATGTAGATGAGCTTAACAAAATAGCAAAGTTAACTCAGGCCCGTGTGTTTGACGGAGCTAGCGACCTTGTAAGCGCATTCCGCAAGGCAAAGGGCTATAACTAGGGGGCATATATGAAAGAAAAAACACGCACAATTATTGCTGTAATAATATCGCTTATAGCTTTCTATATATTAAGCAGCGTACTTAAATGGAACACTCTTGTTGCAGGGTTAATTGCAGTAGTGCTATACTTTGCTGTATTCCTGCTGCTTAAACCCGTGCTTCGCATAGGCAGCACAAATGTAGAAAACATAAGGGGCGGGGAAACCATGCACCGCATGATGAGCGACGCGCATGAGGATATACAGAGCATATATATAGCATCTCAAAATATAAGGGATAAAGATATTAAGCAAAAGGCGGAAAAACTGCACGAGCTTGGCAGCCGTATACTCAAGTACTTAAACGACAACCCCTCGTCTATACCCGAGGCAAGGCGCTTTTTTACATATTATTTAGATACCGGACAGAATATATTAAACAAATATATGCGCCTTGAAAATTCCAACCCCGGGAGCGCAGAAATTAAGGAATTATCCGAAAAGACATCAAGGGGCATGGATATACTCTACGATGCATTTACAAAACAGTTCAGCCGACTTATGCGAAACGAGCTTATGGATGTTGAGGCGGATATAAAAATGCTGGAGGAAAGCTTGGAGGGATAGTATGAAAACAAGATATAAGGGTTTAATACTGCTGCTGGTGGTAATAATAATATCTTCCGCGTACAGCTTGTATAAGAGCAATAAACAGGAAGAAGTATTTATAAAGGGCTATATAGGGGGAGAAAAGATAGGACTTGTTGAAGATGAGCAGGTAAAAAAGATACTGGACAAAAAATACTCCATTAAGCTTGATTACCGCAAAGCCGGCTCATACGATATGATTAGGGCGGAGCATACGGGTTTTGACTACCTTTGGCCTTCTAGCCAAACTGCGCTTGATTTATACGATAAAACCTACGGCAAGCCAAAGCAGAGCGAGATAATATTTAACACCCCCATAGTTATATACAGCCGCAAAATAGTTGTGGAACCGCTTATAAAAGGCGGCTATGTGTACCAAAAAGACGGCGTATACTATATGGATATGGAAAAATTCATGCCTGTGCTTGAAAATGTTACCAAGTGGAAGGATATAGGCGTTAATCTGTACGATACAGTAGTAGTGCACACTACAAACCCCGCGAAATCAAACTCCGGCAATATGTTTACTGGGCTTTTAGCCGATATGCTAAACGGCGGCAGCGTAGTGCAGGAAAGCGAGGTAGACGCAATTATCCCCCGCCTTAAAACCATAATAGGCAGGCTTGGCTTTACAGAGAGCAGCTCAGCGGATTTGTTCAGCCAATTCTTAAAGCTTGGAGTAAGCGCGCGTCCCCTTGTTGCAGGTTACGAGAGCCAGCTTATAGAATTTGCCAATACCAATCCTGATGATTATAATGCCATAAAGGACGATGTTGTAATGATATACCCCGTGCCTACAGTATGGTCTAGCCATGTGTATATAGCTCTATCTGATAACGGCAGGCGGGTAGTAGAAGCCATGATGGATAGCGAAATACAGAAAATCGCATGGGAAGGGCACGGCTTTAGAACGGGAGTAGTGTCTGACACCTCTAAAATTAAGGTAAGCGGGGTAGCGGAGTCCTTATCGGGCATAATACAGATGCCTTCATCATCTGTTATGCTTAAAATAATTAAAGCTTTGGAGTAATATGGTTAAGGATTTTCGCCCTTT
>JGI24709J26583_10000146_pt1 | contig 54861 bp, 37 predicted proteins | sample BioPla2DNA1_FD_26583 | JGI IMG/M metagenome (IMG submission 26583) | reverse complement strand
TGTTTAAAGCCTTAATGGGAGTGATTTTTGTTTAATCCGACATTCTAAATGTCGGGTTGAAAAGAAGATATTATTTGGCCTTATAAAAAATACTCAACAGAATAAGCTTATATAATTGAGAGGTCAAAAATGACAACTGACGACAAAATGATTGTTCACTGTGTTTGGGAACATAATAAAAATGACAGCTAGTATTATTGGTGAGAAATCGGATTGAATGTCTCAAATGATGGACAATAGTATAAAATCGAATTCGGGGTTTTGAGGAATTGGAAGCGAGAGGAAATCTTTTGTCAGGCAAAGTTTATAAAGGTAGTTATGGGGAAGAATGGTCGATTCCAAAAGTTTTAAGAAGATTTCTCTGGCACGACAGAATTCACGCAAAAGCTATGTACAGGATGAGCATAGCGACATTTGGGACAGGAGTTATTCCGAATATATTTAAATTCGAATTGTAATTACAAATAGCAAGAGCACACGAGTATCCGTATACCCCTGATGTCAGACAAATGCTACATATTGAAAAGGTTGATTTTACTGGGTTTTATGAATGTAAAAACAGGCAAAAACTGCGTTTATTTTCGACCTCTTCTCGGGGTTTCGTGTCATAATTATGATAACGGCAGATAGTAACGATGAAATCAGGCTTTAAAGTCCTCTAAAAGAAAGTAAAAATATAAACAATCAGAGAAGATGGGCGCTTATTTAAAGTTAAACTTGAAAATAACGCCCTTTATTTGTACAATAAATATACATAGGGGGACTATCAAATGATAAAAAGAAAAATAGCCGAAAAATTAATACAAGTTGCAAAACAAGTTCCTGTGGTAACCATAATCGGGCCCAGACAGTCCGGGAAGACTACCTTGGTAAAGGAGTGTTTTTCGGAATACAATTATGTCAATTTAGAAGATCCGATAAATAGAATATTAGCAAAAGAAGATTATAGAGGGTTTTTTGCAAGCTATAAAGAACCACTAATCATAGATGAAGTTCAACGAGTACCCGAGCTTCTTTCAGCTATACAAGTTATGGTTGATGAGCATAGAGAAAAGAATGGGCGTTTTATTCTTACGGGTAGTCACCAGCCTAGTTTACAAAAAGGAATTGCACAATCACTAGCAGGCAGAACCAGTATATTAACCTTGCTTCCTTTAAGCATGCATGAACTTGCAGAAGAAGGGCATTTAGATGCATTGTCTACCGATAAATTATTAATTCAAGGTTTTATGCCTGAATTATATAGGGAAGGCTCGAGAGAACATATCGTTTATTATCGAGATTATCTGAATACCTATGTAGAAAAAGATTTACGAGAAATGTTAGAAATTAAGAGCTTAGATAAGTTTCTAAGATTCTTAACCTTAATTGCGGGCAGAGTTGGACAGCCTGTAAATTTTTCTGCTATGTCAGGAGAGGTGGGAGTTTCATCTACAACTTTGTCTGAATGGCTATCCGTGCTTGAAGCATCTTATATTGTTTATAAGTTACAACCCTATTTTTCTAATATTGCGAAACGACAAATTAAATCACCCAAAATATATTTTACCGAAATTGGCTTGGCCTCATACCTATTAGGCATAGAAACAGAAAATCAGGCAAATAGAGATCCATTAAGAGGAAATCTTTTTGAAAATTTAATTATTTCAGAGGTATTGAAATCAAGGTTAAATAAAAACCTAAATCCGAATATGTTTTATATGAGAACAGAAAAGGGGGTTGAGGTAGATTTGATTGTAAAAAAAGAAGATTTTTTATATCCATTTGAAATAAAAACATCAATGACACCAAATAAGTCATTCTCTAAGCACTTACTATCTTTTGTGGAGGCAGAAGAGAATGCAAAGAACCCAAGAATTATTTATACAGGGCAATCCTATCCACAATTTAGTGGTGTTGAATATGTTAATTTTAAAGATTTCGAAAAATACCATACTTTCTAAATAATATTTGACATGTGGTAATATGCCATAATTGTGGTTTTAAATATATAAAAAGCAAGTAGGATGAGGACGGCTTTTTTACGCCGGAATCAGTATATCAGAAATTGAAGGACTGGGATTTCGGACAGAAGAAAGAGCCGTCTCCATATTTAACATACCTTTGCTATCTGATTTTTGAGCATTTACAATAGCGGGCATGAAACCACCGTAAAATATAGGAGTCGATTGAGGTAATTGCTTGAAAGAGCCGGATAATGGAAGAGCTTGTGAATATTCTTGAACCTGATGTCATAAAGAAACATGTGAAGGAGTGCACATGAAGATTATCAAAATTGATAAAGAAGCGGCAAATCGAGTCGCTCCGCTTGTTGCCGATTTTCGGATAACATTGCGTGAATATAAAAACATTGTATCTCAAGCGGATATAGATTCAGGAAAGGAAGAAATCATTGACTTTTTAAATTCCGGCTACCCTGTATTTGCTGCAGAAGACGACGGAGTTTTGCAGGGCTACATTGTTTGTAGGATTGAAGAACCTTGTCTATGGGTAGAACATATTTATGTAAGTAAAGAACACAGGAGAAAGGGCATTGCAACACTGCTGTTTAATAAAGCAGAGGAGCTGGCAGCATCGATGGGAGAAGATACCGTATTCAATTATGTACATCCAAATAATGAAAATGCAATCTGTTTTCTTCGTTCAAAAGGATACACGGTTTTGAATATGATCGAGATAAGAAAGCCGTATAAGGGTGAAAGGCTGACAACTACCATCAAAGTTGATAAGAATGTTTTTGATTATTAAACTCTATATACTTTTTAGCTGAACTTAAGAAGAACCCTGATGTCAGACAAATGCTACAGATTGAAAAGGTTGATTTTACTGGGTTTTATGAATGTAAAAACAGGCAAAAACTGCATTTATTCTCGACCTCTTCTCGGGAGCTGGCGGGGCAGTATTTTGTTTTGCTCCAACAGATTGAGCAGAGGCACAAAGACAATGGCTACCAGTCCGCCGGAGAGGCCATTATTGTAGAGATTGACACCGCAATGGAGATCAGCGACCTGGCCTACGAGCGCCATATGGATCATGCCGGCCAGTACGCCCGGGATAAAACCGAAATGTCCGGCCAGCGGCGCCAGATTGGTGCCCAGCAGGCCGTAGATAACGGCATTGGTGGGCAGGATATCGGCTCCGGACAAGAGAATGGCCAGATGGACGCCGATCATGATGGGCAAAATATTGCGCGGATGCTTGCCATAGGCGGCAAAGCCGACCACGCTGAGTATGGCGCCCATAATCGGGCCGTTGAGATAACCGGCGATCAGCAGTGCATAGGCCATAGCGACCAGGCCGGAAAGGCTCATATTGATCAGGGTCAGACCAATACCGAAATCATCCACATAGTCGGCAATCTGTCGCCCTGATACTTTCAGCAGCCGGCCATAGGCCGGTACAAGGCCGTCCGGATCTTCATTTCGCCCCTGTTGTGGCTGTTTTTTCTCCGCAGCCGGCGCTAAATATCCGGCCAGGATGCCCAGCGCCAGCAATGCCAGCAGCACAGCCGACAGCCAGATAATCAGAAATGGCGATTTCGTCTGATAGACAGTCAGCGGCCGTATAAAATCGCCGCCGGCAAAGCTCAATATCGAAACAACGACCATGCCGTAAAGGCCGGCGGCGAGTCCCATATTGTACAGGCTGTAGCCCTGATGAAAGTTGCCGCTGACCGCAGTCAGAGACGGCAATATAAAGCCTGTCGCCAAACCCAGCAGGCAAGCATAGATAAGACCAGCCCATAGCGGCAGGCCAAAATGAAAGGCGACTTGCGAGACCAGCGGCCCCAGACAAGCTCCATATAAAGATTGCAAGACCAGATCGCGAAAATCACGGCGGAAGACCAGAGAAAACAGCAAAACTCCCAGCGAGATAGGCAGCGCGCTGAAGAGATTTTTGCCAAAGAGCGAGAAGCCGGACAACATAAAAAAGGCGGCCAGAACAGCGCCGCGCAAGCGCACGCCGGACAGCTTCAGAACCAGCAAGTAGAACAAGGTCATCAGTCCGGCATTGAACAGGGCTGCGCCGGGACTTGCCAGTTCCATATAATCCGTGAGCAGAGCAGACGGGGCATAGAAGATCCGTTGCAGGCCGGATATCAAATTGGCGGGAGACTCGCTCAGAAGGCCGGTCGCAAGCAGGATCAGGGAATAAGATAATAAAAGCCAGCCGATGACTTTCTCATTAAACCTGAGTTTCAGGACAGATGGGCTTTGCCCGGCATCCGGATTATTGATCTTCGTCAGCAATTCCCCCGGCCTCCCGTGGCTGGCGGCGCACTTATTCTTTGCTCTCGTCGGCGGGCAGCAGAGCCTGTTCCAGGACCTGATCCATATGGTCGACCAGGATGATATTCATTTTCTTCAGTACCGTATCCGGAACTTCTTCCAGATCGCGTTTGTTTTCTGTAGGAATCAGGATCGTCTTGATCCCGGCTCGCTTGGCAGCGACCGCTTTTTCTTTCAGGCCGCCAATCGACAGTACCCGGCCGCGCAAGGTGATCTCGCCTGTCATAGCCAGATCGTATTTAACAGCCCGCTTGGTTAAAGCCGATGCCAGGGCAGTGGCGATAGTAATTCCCGCGGAAGGACCGTCCTTGGGAATGGCTCCGGCCGGGATATGGATATGGATATCCGACTTTCTGATCAGTTCCGGCTCCAGACCCAACTCGTCGCTGCGGCTGCGAACATAGGTCAGCGCGGCGGCAGCGGATTCTTTCATGATGTCGCCCAATTGGCCGGTCAGCTGCAAATTGCCTTCGCCCGGCAGGACATTTACTTCGATCATCAAGGTATCGCCGCCCGAATAAGTCCAGGCCAGGCCTGTAACCATGCCCACCCGGTCGCGGCGGTCAATGACATCATAGGTGTACCGTCTGGTGCCTATCATCTCTTCCAGCTTCTGCGGTGTGATCCGGATGGAGTCGGCATTGGTCTCGGCAATTTCAATCGCGGCCCGGCGGCACAGATGGGCGAGTTCGCGTTCGAGCTGCCTGACTCCCGCTTCTCTGGTATACCAGCTGATTGTTTTGGCGATAGCTCCTCTGGTCATATGAACCTGCTTTTTGCTCAGGCCGTGCTGCTCCAACTGCCTGGGCAGGAGATGGCGGCGGGCGATCTCGATCTTTTCTTCTTCGGTATAGCCTGAGACCTCGATCACTTCCATCCGGTCGTACAGAGGATCGGGAATGCGGTCGCCGTTGTTGGCCGTAGTAATAAACAGCACTTGAGACAGGTCATAAGGGAACTCGACATAATGATCGCGGAATTTGTCATTTTGTTCAGGATCCAGAACCTCCAGCAATGCTGACGAGGGATCTCCTCTGAAATCAGTCCCGAGCTTATCGATTTCATCCAGCAAGAAGAGCGGATTGTCAGTTCCGGCCTGACGAATGCCCTGGATTACTCTGCCGGGCATAGCGCCGATATAGGTGCGGCGATGCCCTCTGATTTCCGCCTCGTCTTTGATGCCGCCCAATGACATGCTCACATAGCGGCGGCCAAGTGTCTCGGCAATCGCCTTGGCAATGGATGTTTTGCCTGTTCCCGGCGGCCCGACGAAACACAGAATCGGGCTTCTGATCTCCGCTTGATCCTGCCGGTCAAGTTGCAGCTTTCTGACCGCAAGATACTCCATGATGCGCTCCTTGAGCTTTTTCATGCCGTAGTGATCGCGATCCAATATTTTTCTGGCCGCTTTCAGATCCAGATGTTCTTCGTCAACACGCCCGAAGGGCAGCTCAAGCAAGAGCTCGATCCAGTTGCGCTGCACGGTGGCTTCGGGAAAGCTGGGCGGAATTCTGCTAAAGCGGTCAATCTCTTTGCGGATTTTTTCCTTATAGTCATCCTGCATTTTACTCTGCTCTAATTTCTTAAGCATTTCATTGCGGTCATCAAGCATTTCGGTTTCATCATCCCCGCCCAGCTCGCTCTGGATAGTGCGGATCTGCTCTCTGAGGAAATACTCGCGCTGGCTGCGGTTGATCTTCGTTTTGACCTTTTCGTCGAGTTGCCGCTCGATCTTGCTTAGCTCGCTTTCGCGTTGGATATAATTGAGCATCAGCTCCACCCTTTGGGACAGACTGGTGCTTTCCAAAAGGTTCTGCTGCTCCGGGCCGCTCAGCGGCAACAGATGGCAGAGATGATTGACAATAAGGTCCGGATCGGAGGATCCCTCCAGCACAGCCTGCGGTTCCGGCGCGATTTTGCCGGAATGTTCGGCATAGCTTCTGAAACGCTTGATCAGGCTCCTGGCCGCAGCTTGCTTCCAGTTATCATTCTCCGCCGCATCGGGCAGATCCGTATATTGGACGGTAGCGACCTTGAAATAAGGATCCAGCTTGTTATAGCGGACAATCCTTACTCTCTCCATGCCTTCGACCAGGATTTTGAACATATTGTCTGGCAGCTCCAAAAGCTGGCGGACACGGCCCCGTACTGCGATACGATAAATATCGTCCGGTTTAGGCTCGTCTTTAGACATATCCTTCTGCATTGCTATAATCAGCTCTTGACCGGATTTCATCGCTTCCCTCAAAGCTGCGACGGATGCTGACCGGCCAATGTCCAGCGATAAAGCCACTCCGGGGAATATAATAACCCCCCGCAGAGGAATCAATGGCAGAGAGCTCATCTTCTTCACCTGACTGATTTTAGCGGTGCCCCCCGGCCTGTTGCCGGAGCGGGCCTTCCTGCCTTCGTCAACGCCGGATTTGTCTTTAACTTCAGGATCCCGATCCGCGAGCTTTTCGTTGTCTTTATTCTCTTTTCTGTCTTTCATGATTGCTCCTCGCTGGAAACAAGTAATATCAAATCAGAAGCTTACGCTTCTTTGGAAGAACATTATACCATTAGAAAAAGCCGGAATAGTAAATACCGATAAATAAGGGGCTCATATGAGCCCCTTATGTGAACAATCTCTTGTTTGCCCGGACAGCGGGCTGTGCCGGCTGCGTTCAAACAGCTGCTTATTTGATGCCGCGACCGGATCAGTCGAGGATCTTGGAGACGGTTCCGGAACCGACTGTACGGCCACCTTCGCGGATAGCGAACTTCAGACCCGGCTCAATGGCGATGGGTGTAATCAGCTCGACGGAGATGGTGACGTGGTCGCCGGGCATGCACATTTCAACGCCCTCGGGCAGCCTGGCGACGCCGGTAACGTCGGTGGTGCGGAAGTAGAACTGCGGACGATAACCGTCGAAGAACGGCTTGTGGCGTCCGCCCTCGTCCTTGGTCAGGACATAGACCTGGCCCTCAAACTTATAGTGGGGGTGGATGGTGCCGGGCTTGGCTACGACTTGGCCGCGCTGGATTTCTGAACGCTGAACACCGCGCAGCAACAGACCGATATTGTCGCCGGCTTCTGCCTGATCCAGAATCTTCCTGAACATCTCAACGCCTGTGACAACTGTCTTGTGAGGTTCGTCACTAAGACCGACGATCTCGACGTTGTCGCCGATTCTGACTACACCGCGCTCGACACGGCCAGTAGCAACTGTACCACGTCCGGTAATGGTGAAAACATCCTCAACCGGCATGGCGAAGGGCAGATCGGTTGGACGGGCCGGTGTCGGAATAAAGTCGTCAACTGCTGCCATGAGCTCAAGGATCGAGGCATAGACGGGATCGTTGGCATCTTGAGAGTCGCTCTCCAGTGCCAACAGCGCGGAACCGCGGATGATCGGTGTATCATCGCCAGGGAATTCGTACTCGTTCAGCAGATCGCGAATCTCCATCTCTACCAGTTCCAGAAGCTCTTCGTCATCAACCTGGTCGCATTTGTTCATGTACACGACAATGGCCGGGACGCCGACCTGGCGAGCCAAAAGGATATGCTCTCTGGTCTGGGGCATCGGGCCGTCAGCTGCGGATACGACGAGAATTGCGCCATCCATCTGCGCGGCGCCGGTGATCATGTTTTTGATATAGTCAGCGTGACCGGGGCAGTCGACGTGAGCATAGTGGCGATTTTCGGTTTCGTACTCAACATGAGTCGAGGTGATTGTGATACCACGGGCTCTCTCTTCCGGTGCCTTGTCGATAGAAGCATAGTCGGTAAAAGAAGCTCCGCCCTGCATGGCCAGCACTTTTGTGATAGAAGCTGTCAGAGTTGTTTTACCATGGTCAACGTGACCGATTGTTCCAACGTTAACATGGGGTTTCGTTCTCTCAAATCTTTCTTTGCCCATTATTATTAAATCCTCCTACAATGGTTTAAGTATTATTTATAAATGTGCATCACTAACTATTTTACACAATTATTCTTAATTAGCAACGCTTAGGCAGTTCTATGGCTGCCTTTGAATCTATTTACGGCCTTATCTGGCCAATTGTTCGCGAACAGAGGCCGGAACTTCTTCGAAATGACTGGTTTGCATGACGAAGACGCCGCGACCCTGCGTGCGTGACCGAAGCGATGTCGCATAGCCGAACATCTCGGATAGAGGCACAAATGTGGAAATGCGCTGCGCATTGGTCAGTGCCACCATGCCTGTGATCTGTCCGCGCCGTGAGCTGATATCTCCGAGCACATCGCCCAGATACTCGTCAGGCACCGTGATATCTACTTTCATCACCGGCTCGAGAATGATCGGGGATGCCTTGAGACAGGCTTCCTTGAATGCCATAGAACCTGCGATCTTGAAAGCCATTTCCGATGAGTCCACCTCGTGATATGAGCCGTCAAGCAGCCTGACCTTGACATCAACGACAGGATAACCGGCGATAACTCCGCCGTTCATGGCATCTTGAATGCCCGCATCCACGGCAGGGATATACTCCTTGGGAATGACGCCGCCGACGATCTTGTTCTCAAATATATAGCCGGCGCCGGGCTCATTGGGTTCGATTTCAATGACACAATGGCCATATTGGCCGTGACCGCCGCTTTGGCGTACGAAACGGCCCTCGCCCTTGCCGCTGCCGGTGATTGACTCACGATAAGCGACCTGCGGTTTTCCGACATTGGCCTCGACTTTGAACTCACGGAACAGACGATCGACAATGATATCGAGATGGAGTTCGCCCATGCCCGAGATCAGTGTCTGACCGGTTTCTGCCTCAGTGTGAGTTCTGAAAGTCGGATCCTCTTCCGACAATTTAGCCAGAGCAACTATCATCTTATCCTGGCTGGCCTTTGATTTCGGCTCGATAGCTACCGAGATTACCGGCTCCGGAAAGTCCATGGATTCCAGGATGATCGGCTCCTGCTCAAAGCAAAGCGTATCTCCCGTCGAAGTATCGCGCAACCCGACAGCGGCAGCAATATCTCCGGCATAGACTTCATCCAGTTCGGATCTGTGATTGGCATGCATCTGCAGAATCCGACCAACGCGCTCTCTCTTACCCTTAGTAGCATTCAATACATATGAGCCGGATTTCAAAGAGCCGCTGTAGACCCTGAAAAAAGCCAGCTTGCCGACAAAAGGATCGGTCATGATCTTAAAGGCCAAAGCCGAAAACGGCGCCTTGTCATCCGCGGGCCTGGTTTCCTCCTCACCCGTCTTGGGATGAGTACCTACCACATCCGCAATATCCAGCGGGGACGGCATATAGTCAACAATCGCATCCAGCACCAGTTGTACGCCCTTGTTTTTATAGGACGAGCCGCAGGTGACAGGAATAATCTCGGTGGCGATGGTCGCTCTGCGCAGAGCGGCTTTCAGCTCCGCGACCGTGATCTCTTCCTCGGCCAGAAATTTATCGGCCAGGTCGTCATCGGTCTCCGCAATAGCCTCGACCATCTTAGCCCGCCATTTTGTGGCCTCTTCCAGATATTCCTCCGGAATTTCCGCTTCAGTGACGGTAACGCCCAGATCCTCATCGGCATACATCTCGGCTTTCATATTCAGCAGATCTATGATGCCGCTGAAATTGTCCTCAATGCCGATCGGCAACTGGATCGGCACGGCATTTGTGCCCAGACGCTCCTTCATCATGGCGACAACATTGTGGAAATCTGCGCCAACCATATCCATCTTATTGATATAAGCCATACGCGGAACATGGTAATTGTCCGCCTGGCGCCAAACTGTTTCGGTCTGTGGTTCAACACCGCCTTTGGCGCAAAGCACTGTAACCGCACCATCCAGCACGCGCAGCGAGCGCTCTACCTCAACAGTGAAGTCCACATGGCCGGGGGTATCTATAATGTTGACTCGACAGCCTTTCCACTGGGCGGTTGTGGCAGCGGATGTAATTGTGATTCCACGTTCCTGCTCCTGCTCCATCCAGTCCATGGTGGCAGCTCCCTCATGGGTCTCCCCCAGGCGGTGGATTCTGCCTGTATAGTAGAGAATCCGCTCCGTAGTGGTGGTCTTGCCAGCGTCTATATGCGCCATGATGCCGATATTACGGGTATTCTCTAATGAGAATTCTCTTGGCATTGCGTGTTAACTCCTTCTTGTTTTGCTGAGACTCTGTTTTGAATTCGACCGTTGTGGTTCCGGCTCGACCTGCCGACACGATCATGCAATCTTGTCGCAGCCGCCCCGGCCGTTGCGGTCCGGACTCAGCCTCTTACCATCTGTAATGAGCAAAAGCGCGGTTGGCTTCTGCCATACGATGCATCTCTTCTTTACGTCTGAATGCGGCGCCTTGCTGATTAAAAGCATCAAGCAGCTCAGCGGCCAGACGCTCTTTCATCGTGCGCTCACTGCGTGCGCGCGCAGCATTAACTATCCAACGCAAAGCCAGCGTTTGACGGCGTTCCGGACGAACTTCGATCGGAACCTGGTAGTTAGAGCCGCCAACACGACGCGCTTTGACTTCCAGCATTGGCATTACATTTTCCAGTGCTTTGTTGAAAACTTCGATTGCTTCGTGACCGGATTTTTCGGCAATCTGGTCAAAAGCTCCGTAGACAATGCGCTGAGCCAGCCCTTTCTTCCCATCTAACATGACATTATTCACCAGCTTGCTGACGCGAACGTCATGATATACAGGATCGGGCAGTACCTCTCTTTTAGGCACGTGACCTTTTCTTGGCACTTGTCTTCCCTCCTTTCATGATTATGCGGGTCTCTCACCCGAAATCACAGGTACTCACGATTTGGACCGTGTTGTGCCGAGTAACGCTTGTCTTGGACAAGGAGTGTACCGAACACATAAGTCCAACCGAATACAGACTGCTTACCTGGTCTTGGCAGCCTTCGGTTTTTTGGTGCCGTATTTGGAACGGCCCTGCAGACGCGAATTCACTCCCGCCGCATCAAGCGTCCCGCGCACGATATGATAACGTACGCCGGGCAGATCCTTAACGCGACCGCCGCGGATCAGCACCACACTATGCTCTTGCAGATTGTGGCCAATTCCCGGTATATAAGCGAAAACTTCAAACTGATTTGTCAGGCGAACTCTGGCTACTTTGCGCAGCGCCGAATTCGGCTTCTTGGGAGTGGTGGTCTTGACGACCGTGCAAACTCCGCGCTTTTGCGGTGAATGATATGTGCTGGCGCGCCTCTTCAGCGTATTCAGCCCCACCTGCAGCGCGGGCGATCCGGACTTAAAAGTCCTTTTCTTGCGTCCCTGCTTCACCAACTGGTTGAACGTAGGCATCCCTGTACCTCCTTTCTTAATTGTCCGATCCGTACTGATTGCGCAAATTGCAGTTCATAATTTTACGCACTCAAAAACCTGCCTTTGGCAGGCGAACGGAAAGTCAGTATAACATTTGCAGTTCGTCTTGTAAATACAGAGATTTCAGCTGCCGGTTTTCAGACTTGTTTCGCGGGCATTTTTACGTGATGTATCACGTACATGATGTCTGAAAAATACCGCGGCCGCCTATCCGGCTCAATCTTTTGCCAATAGGCGGCCCTATGCGGTTCAACTTCTGTATGTAGTTCAGGTTCAGACTTTGAAGCAGGCTACATTATGTCCCGGCTCCACTTCCCTTAGAGGCGGCATCTGTTCGCGGCAGACCTGATCCGCGAGCGGACAGCGGCTGACAAAGCGACAGATAGCGGGCGGATTGATCGGACTGGCGACCTCGCCGCTCACAATCCGGCGTTTCTTCCGCCTGACTTGCTCCGGATCGGCAATCGGAATCGATGACAGGAGCACTTGTGTATAAGGATGCAGAGGATTCCGATACAGATCCTCGGACACCGCTTCTTCCACGATCGTCCCCAGGTACATAACAATCACCCGATCGGAAATATACTTCACAACACTTAGATCGTGAGCAATGAACAGATAGGTCAGTCCCAGATCCTGCTGTGACTTCTTCAGCATATTCAGAACCTGAGCCTGGATCGACACATCCAGCGCCGAAATCGGCTCATCGCAGACAATAAACTCCGGATCCACAGATAGCGCGCGCGCAATACCGATGCGCTGCTTCTGTCCGCCGGAGAACTCATGCGGAAAACGCGACATATGATCCTTATTCAAGCCAACCTTGCGCAGGAGGGCCTCAATCCGCCCATCCAGTTCTTTGGACTTGGCCAGATTGTGGATCTTCATACCCGCTCCGACAATATCCTTAACCGTCATCCTGGGATTCAAAGATGAATGAGGATTCTGGAAAATCATCTGCGCTTGCTTACGGTACTGCATATCCTCATCCGCCGTAAAAGTAAAAACATCTTTTCCGCGGTAATATACATTGCCAGTATTGGGAGTATACAACTTTAGGATTGTGCGCCCGGTTGTTGATTTACCGCAGCCGGATTCACCGACCAGGCCGACCGTCTCGCCGCGGTGGATCTTAAAATTGACATGATCAACCGCTTTCAGCACCTTATCTCTCGAAATGCGGAAATACTGGGAGAGGTCCTTTACTTCTAACAATACTTCCCGGCTTGTCTGATTGTTCATACCCTCTCCTCCGTTTCTACTTGCTCAGGCGAAGGCGTTATCTCCTCAGCCTCCGTCGTTCGGACCACGGCAGGCAACTCCACGTCCGGCGCGTATTCGTGCAACAACCAGCAGGCAGAGTAATGTTCAGGCGTGACCTGTGTCCGATCCGGCATCATCATGCCGCAGATTTCCATCGCATATTCACAGCGCGCGGCGAAAGGACAGCCCACAGGAGGCGAGAAAAGATCAGGCGGCGTGCCCTCAATCGGCACCAATTCTTCATCCCGGCTGGTATCCAGCGTTGCTATGGACTGGATCAGTCCCGAAGTATAAGGATGTGCCGTTTCATAAAAGATAGCATTCACCGGGCCCTCTTCCACAATTTTGCCGCCATACATCACCAGAACCCGATCGCACATTTTAGCGACAACACCCAGATCATGCGTGATCAAAATGATCGAGGTCATGAACTTCTCCTGCAATTCTTTGAGAATATCCAAAATCTGCGCCTCAATCGTGACATCGAGTGAAGTTGTCGGCTCATCCGCGATAATGATACCGGGCTGCCCGACCAGCGCGATGGCGATCATAACCCTTTGTTTCATGCCTCCGGAAAGCTCATGCGGATATTGGCGATAACGCCTTTCCGGCTCATTAATCCCCACCAGCTCCAGAATCTCCAGCGCCTTTTGTTTTGCCTCAGCGCGGGAAACCTCCTTCCGGCCGACAAAGATTTCTTCAATCTGCTTGCCGACACGCATAGTGGGATTGAGCGATGTCATCGGATCCTGGAAAATAAAGCCGATTTCAACACCCCTGATTTTCCGCAATTCACGGTTAGACATTTTAACAATGTCTTTGCCTTTGTAAAGAATCTCACCGCCTTCAAAGAAGCCGGGCGGTTCAGGATTCAGTCGCAGAATACATTGAACCGAGACGCTTTTACCGCAGCCGGATTCGCCCACAATGCCGAGCAATTCTCCTTTTCTGACATCAAAGCTGATATCTCTCACAGCCTTGACCACACCGCCATAAGTGCGGAACGAAAATTCAAGATTTTTAACTTCCAGTATAATTTCCGGCATAGCTAACCCTCCTATCAATCCGTACCGCGCATACGCGGGTCAAAAGCATCACGCAGTCCGTTGCTCAACAAATTGAAAGCCAAGACTGTTGTACAGATAAAGAAGGCAGGAACATACAACATATGCGGACACAGTCTGATCATGGCTGCTCCTTCTTTGGCCAATACACCCCAGCTCGCATTGGGAGGAGCGATACCCAGACCGATATAGCTGAGGAAAGCCTCTCTGAAGATAGCTGCGGGAATGGCCATAGCCAGATTAGTAATAATCAATCCCATCAGATTGGGAATTATTTCGCGGACAATAATCATGAAAGTAGATTCACCCAAAACACGAGACGCAAGCACAAACTCCTGCTCTTTAAGGCGATACACTTCCCCGCGGGTAAACCGGCAGGATCCTGCCCAACCGGTAATAACCATAGCAATAATCAAACTCTTGATACCGGGGCCCAGAACCACCATGACCAAAATATTCACGATCAGGGCGGGGATGCCGTAGATGATATCGATGATCCGCATTAGAATCATGTCGAATTTTCCGCCGATATAGCCGCTGAAGCCGCCTAAAATCGTGCCAATTACGGAATTGATAAATGCAGCTATAAAACCGATGGACAATGAAACACGTGCTCCGACCCAAATTCTCACCCATAGGTCGCGACCCAAAGAATCGGTGCCAAACCAGTGTTCGGCCGAAAATGTTTGTCTCATGGCATAAGCATCCTGCTGATCAAATTCATAGCTACTGAACATAGGAGCGAAAATTGCCAGGATTGTATATATTATAAGGATAATCAAGCCAATAAATGCCGCCTTGTCTTTGCGGATTCTCAGCCAGGCCTCCTGCCAGAAAGTCAGGCTGGGGCGGGAAATTGCTTCCATTTCCTCTATGCTCTTGCCGACAGTGCGGAAGAGATCGGCGGTAATTGCTTTGTCTTGTGACTCTATCTTGTTTGTAGCCATTGTCTCCCTCCCTTATTTGGCAATCCTAATGCGCGGATCGACAAATCCATAGGCAATGTCTACGACCATATTGGCAAAAACCAGGAAGATGCCATAGAAAACAGTCTGTCCCAGAATCATGGAATAGTCCAGATTCTGGACACTTTCAACATAGTATTTGCCCATGCCGGGTATGGCAAAAATGGATTCAATCACAAAGGTACCGGTAAGAACAGATGCTACCGTAGGACCCAGCACCGTAACCACCGGCATGATCGCATTGCGGATCTGATGTTTCCAGGTAATGCGGAAATTCGAGATTCCTTTGGAACGCGCGGTCTTAATATAATCCTGCTGCACCACTTCAAGCATACTTGCCCGCATAATTCTCGAGACCGAAGTCATCGTATAGAACCCCAGGGCAATTGAAGGTAAAATAGTATGCGCGAGGCCTTTATACTGAGCTATAGGGAATAGCCCCCACTTGACCGCAAAGAAATACTGCAAAATGGCGCCGACAATGAAGTCAGGCACACTGGTGCCGATAACCGCCACAACAACAAAGAAAAGGTCGATCTTATTGCCTCTGTTGCGAGCAGAGACAATGCCAAAGACCAGGCCTAAAGATAGTGACAACACCAAAGCGCGAATTCCCAGATCAAGAGAGTACGGAAATGATTGCCGCAATAAATTGTTGACAGTCTGGTTCTGATATTTCATGGAATAACCGAAATCACCCCGCATCAGATTGCCCAGAAAGGTTGTATATTGCTGAAGCAAGGGCTTGTCCAGCCCATAATAGGCATTGAGATTCTCTTTGACTGTAGGAGTCATTTTCGGATCGCTAAAGGGATCGCCAGGCATCAGCCTGACCAGAATAAACACTACAGTCACAAGCACCAGAACAGTGAGTAGAGAGATGCCTACGCGTTTAACGACATATTTACCCATGCAGATTCACTCTCCTTCTGATGATTGATAATGATCCCGGCAGGCATCTAGCCTACCGGGAATCAATCTTAACTTACACAGAAATATGCCTGAGCTTATTCTGCGGGCTTGTCGAGATAGAGATAGCTGAAGTTAAAGCCAACGAAGTAGCCCTGCAGCCCGGTAACACCGTCTGCAACCAAATAGTGAACCTCTCTCAGTTGCTGCGGTATGACAGCGCCGTCTTCCAGCAATGTCTTCTCTGCGTTAAAGAGATTGTCCATCCGCTCTTTGCCGGTGGTCTCTTTCGATTTCCTAATGAAGGCATCGAACTCATCACTGTGGTAATTAATGTAGTTGTAGGCATTGTCGCTCTCAAAGAGCTCCAGGTACGCATAAGGATCTGAATAATCGGGTACCCAGCCGCTCATGATCAGATCGAAGTCGTCTCTGCCCGGTGTCAACATGGAGTTCTTGGTCTTATAGGGAACCAGATTGATTTCTACATTAATGCCCAGATTGTTTTTCCACTGATTTTGGAGAATTTCCGCTTCTTTCTTGGCAGTTTCCGCATCAGTCGTGACCATTTTCAATGTGATTTCGGACGGATCAGCAACACCCAGTTCAGCCATGGCTGCATCAAGATGCTGTTTAGCCTTCTCTACATCACCTTGGAGCGGGAAAGCCTCATAGGGATACTCTTCGCCATAGGATTTCTCTACACCGCTGACCTGAGGCAGGACATAGCGCAGATTGGGCGTATAGAGACCATTGTGTCCCAGGAGGATATACTCTTCGCGATTGATAGCATAGTTAAGCGCCAGGCGGAAATCCTTATTCGCCAGATACTTATTCCTCAGGTTCGGACCACCAAAGTCATTGGCGCCGTCAAAGTATGACAGGCTTTGACCTTCATACTGAGGAGCTATCTCGGTGGATAGAACGACCATATCCAGCTCGCCATTTTCAAACATGGACAACTGCGTGTTAGCTTCTGCTACCGTATAAATTTCGACGCCGTCAAGCTTGACCTTATCAGCTTCAAAATAATTCGGATTCTTAGTCAGGACCATCTTGCCCTCGCCAAATTCGGTAACGACAAAAGCGCCGCTATAGACCTGCTTATCCGGAGTAGCGCAATAGTCTTTGCCGTATTGTTCAACTATATCCTGACGTTGCGGGGAGAAGAAAGACTTGCTCAGCATGCCGAGGAAATATCCGGCCGGATACTCCAGCACGATCTCAAGTGTTTTTTCGTCAATGGCTCTTACTCCCAGTTCTTCCAGAGGCAGTTCGCCCTTGATAACCTGTTGGCCATTCTTAAGGATACCGGCAAAATAGCCCATCGGTGATGCGGTATCAGGATCTATAAAGCGCTTAATGCCATATTCAAAATCATGAGCAGTCAAAGGCTCACCATCGCTCCAAAGCAGTCCGTCACGAAGTTTGAAAGTATAAGTCACTTGATCCTCAGCCAGCTCATAGCTTTCAGCCAGAGCGGGACGAATATTGCCCACATCATCAATGTAGAGGCTGCCGTAAATATGATAGCAAATAGTAGCAGACGGTATTCCGTGAGCCAGGCAAGGATCAAAAGTTTCCGGATCCGCAGCAAGAGCGTAGCGGTAAATTTTCTTTCCGGCAGGCTCCGGTGTTTCGTCGGTACCCGGCTCATCATCCGGCGTATCCGCCTCTGTCCCATCCGGAGCATCGGCCTTTGTCTCTTTCGGTTTGTCCGGGGTACCCTTGTCAGGCGTGCTGCAGGCTACTAATCCTACCAGCAAAACGACAACCAGCAGTAGTGCTAAGATTTTTTTCATAATTCCCTCCGTTCAGAAATTTTTATTACTAAATAGATGCCACTATGGCTGCCAACCAATGCAACGATGGCAAATCAGCTGTTTTAACCGCAATTCATAATTATTCTGATAATGCAGCATAAGAAAAATATTTTCCCTCCTTTGCTAGCTTTACTTTTGCCATCAGAAATCGGTTTGCGCCAGCCATATTAAAAACCTTTTTACTTGCATTGATCATATTATTATCGCCCTCAATCTGTCAAATAAAATAAACAAATAAATAAGTATAAATAGCTATAAATGCGTAAAAAAAGTACATTGCATTAATGCCATATGCAAAGCTATTATTCCGGGAAATTGTGATACTCAATAATTGCTTTAATTACTTTATGAAAACCTTCCCACCAAATTCATAAGCCGGTTTCTTCTAACAATTGTTTCTGCTCAATTAAAAAAGGTGCATCTCCGTGAGATAGCACCTTGCGTAACCGTATATCCGATCAGAGCTGCCGGATTAACCGCCGGTAATTCTGAAGCCCTCGGGCAGAGGATCATCCGGATCAAGCACGAGCTGATTAAAGCCGGTAATAAAGGCGTTGCCGGTGACCTCGGGAACGACTGCCGGGAGATCGCCGACTTTTACTTCTTCAACAATCTTGCAGGTAAATACAGTATCGATGACACTGATATTGACCAGAGTAGTGTCCTTATCCAACTGGCCCTTCTCCAACATCAGAGCGATGCGTCCGCCGGTACCGGTGCCGGTGGGCGAACGGTCGATTTGTCCGTCCGCGAAGATGCAAACATTCTTAGATGTTACTTTCTTGTCCCCGTATTCGAGCTTGTCCATGAAGATTGTGCCGTAAATACTGTTCAGGCCGGGCTCTTCCGGGTGAACTACATTATATTTATCGATCACTTTGTACTTGATTTCCATGCCCTTATCAATTAGATATTCCAGATTGGCGGGATCAACGGTCGAATTTACTTTAGCGACATCGACATAGACATAGAAGGCGCCGCCGAAAGCAATATCGCAGACTATGGTACCGATGCCATCAACATCAACTTCAATATCTTTCATATAAAGGAAAGAAGGAACATTGTTGAAAGATACTTCGCCGACGCATCCGTCCTTAACGGTCGCAAAGGCAGTAATTCTGCCCGCGGGTGAATCAATTCTGACCGTATTCAGACCTTCTTGCGGCGGAATGATCCCGGTTTGCAGTACAACCTTCGTTACAGCGATAATGCCGTGGCCGCACATAGTACTGAGGCCTTCATTATGAGTAAATAGTACGCCGAAATCCCCGTCCGGCGTGACAGCTTCCGTAATGATGCAACCATACATGCCACTGTGACCGCGAGGCTCCAGCATCATCATCTTGCGGATGTCATCCTGATGCTCTTTGACATACTTTCTCTTCTCCAGAATAGTCTTCCCGGGGATAGGCGGAAAGCCACTGGTGATAACTCTGAGGGGTTCCCCACCGGTATGAGCGTCAATACAGGTGATATAATTCTTAAATTTTAGCATCCTTACCTCCAATACTAATAAATATTCACTTTAGTTTGATATTTGCTGAAATAATCTGCCAAATACCTCTACTAAATCATACACGACTAAAGATGCCTTAACAAGAAAACAGATCTTTCAAGGACGGACATCAATTTGAGCTTGACATGCCGGTTAAATAATTTGCCTTTTGATGTCGAATTTCAGTTGCGACCGCGCTCGATAAAGCTTTTCATCTCAGCGTCCGGAACCATACTGCCACCGGTAGCCCAGACTATATGCGCAGCCTTTTTCAATTTGCCGGTCAGCCCCTGTTCTGCCAGCCAAGCCTGTCCTGCCGCCTCGGTCGCCAAGACGAACGGCCCCGGCATACCGGCCAAAGCGGATGGCTCAAGAGAAATTCCCTCGCTCTCTTCCAGCAGACTGAGCAACCGATAGAGATGCTCATCTTCAACAGTAAAGCAGCCGGCCAGAAAAGCACCGACTTTTTGGCATACAGGACCGGAAGCCCTGGCTACGGCAAGGCCGTCAGCTTCCGTTTTGCCCGAGAGTCCGATATCCTGGACAGATATATTCTCATGCAATCCGCTGGCCAGCCCGAGACAGACGCAAGGCGATTCGACCGGCTCCGCAAAGAAAACAAAAACATTATTGCCGTAGATCTGATGCAGGCCCCAGGCAATCCCTCCGGGTCCTGTTCCTACACCGCAGGGAATATAGACTAAGAGCGGATATTCAGCATCCACCCTGATTCCTTCGGCCTCCAGCTGTTTTTGCAGGCGCAGAGCCGCTACCGAGTAGCCCATGAAGAGATCTTCCGATGTCTCGTCATCGACAAAATGACATTTCGGATCCGCAGAGGCAGCTTCTCTGCCGGCAGCTACCGCACTGCTGTAATCGTCTTCGTACTCAATAACCTTAACGCCCAATGAGCGCAGCTTGTCTTTCTTCCATTGTCTGGCATCGGCTGACATATGGACCTCAGTTTGAAAGCCCAGCTTGGCGCTGATAATGCCTACGGACAGACCGAGATTGCCTGTTGATCCGACCGCCACCGCATATTGCGAGAGAATATCTCTATTCTCCGGCGCGGATAAAACAGAATAGTCGTCAGCCAAAGTGATTAAGCCCTGCTCCAAAGCGATGCTCTCAGCCAGCTTGAGGATTTCGTAGATGCCGCCTCTGGCTTTGATCGAACCAGAGACAGGCAAGATATCGTCACGCTTCAGATACAGTCGCCCGGCAACCACGGCATCCGGATCCAGCTTTCGCTTCATATGGTCAATACATACCAGTGGCGACTCAATCAGGCCTCCGCTGTCGAATGTCTCAGGAAATTCTTGCGCTATCCAGGGCGCAAAGCGCTTGAGCCTGTCCTCAGCTTCCCGCATCTCCGCCAAACCGCTCGGAACCTGGTTAAGATCCGGCTTGCTTAATGTGCGTCTCTCCGGATTAAACCAAAAGTACTCCCGGCGTTTCTGCAGGGCGGCAACCACCTGTTCAGCTTTAGAATTAAACTCCAACAACCGTCTTCCCTCCGGACTTATCCGACTTAGACCGAGACTCTGGCCTGCGCCGCGGTCTCTTCCAACAACTCTTGATTCTCAGGCACCACCGGTATAGCGGTGATATTGCGATAACGCTGCATGCCGCTGCCGGCCGGAATCAACTTGCCGATGATGACATTTTCTTTAAGCCCCAGCAGAGGATCTACTTTGCCTTTGACTGCCGCATCGGTAAGAACTCTTGTCGTCTCCTGGAAGGACGCGGCGGACAGGAAAGAATCAGTGGCCAGCGAAGCCTTGGTAATGCCGAGCAGGACACGATTACCTTCGGCCGGCCGTAGACCCTGAGCTTCAGCCTCCGCATTGGCTCTTTCAAAGTCAAACATATCCACTAAACTGCCGGTAAGCATGTGGGTATCACCGGAGTCTTCGATCTTGCATTTGCGCAACATCTGGCGGGTAATAATCTCGACATGTTTATCATTGATCTCAACGCCGTTATTCTTATAGACCTTGAGCACCTCGGTAATAATATATTTCTGGACTCCTTCCGCTCCCTTGATCTTCATAATATCTTGCGGATTAACCGAGCCGTCTGTGATCAGATCGCCGATCTCAACATTATCGCCTTCGTCAACGATAATGGGAGTTGATAACGGTATCGAATGGACTATGCTCTCTCCCTCGGCCGAAGTAATAGTAACCTCACGCTTGCGCTTATCGGTTTCAACGATGGAAACCACACCTTCAAGCTCAGCGATTACAGCCTGCCCCTTAGGCTTCCTGGCCTCAAACAGCTCCTCGACGCGCGGCAGACCCTGTGTAATATCATCACCTGAGGCAATGCCGCCGGTGTGGAATGTACGCATAGTCAACTGGGTTCCGGGCTCACCGATAGACTGAGCGGCCATAATACCCACGGCCTCGCCAACAACGGCAGGCTCACCTGTAGCCAAATTGATACCATAGCACTTTGCGCAAACGCCGGAGACACAGGCACAGGTTAGATTGCTTCTGATTTTGACTTTCTCCAGACCCGAATTTTCAATAATCTGAGCCTGATTATTGGAAATCAGTTCACCGGCTTTAACGATGATCTCCTGAGTCAGCGGATTGACCACATCAGCAGCTGCATAACGACCGCGGACGCGGTCATACAATTTCTGAACATTTCTGCGATTGTTTTTGCTGCCTACCGTAATGGCGGATACTTCGATATAATTCCTGGTTCCGCAATCTTCCTCGCGGATGATCACATCTTGGGCAATATCGACCAGGCGCCTGGTCAGGTAGCCGGAGTCAGCTGTCTTCAAAGCAGTATCTGACAGAGATTTGCGGGCACCGTGGGAAGAGATAAAGAATTCCAGAACATTCATACCTTCACGCAGGTTGGACTTGATCGGAATTTCCACTGTGCGACCGGTCGTATCGGCCATATTGCCGCGCATTCCTGCTAGTTGCTTAATCTGGTTGATATTCCCTCTCGCGCCTGACTGAGACATCATATAGACGGGATTAAATCGACCCAAATTATCCTTCAGTGCCTCAGTAATGGCATCCGTTGTCCGGCGCCAAATATCGACAACGGCGCGATAACGACCATCATTATTGAGCAAGCCGCGCTGATAGCGACGGTTGATCTCCGCAACCTGGACTTCGGCCTCCGCAATTAGAGTTTCTTTGACATCGGGCACTACCATATCAAAGATACCGATCGAAATGCCCCCGACCGTTGAATAGTGATAACCCAAGGTTTTAATCTCATCCAGGATTTTTGACGTCTTAGTAATGCCATGAATATGGATGCAGCGCTCAATGATCTCACCCAGACGTTTCTTGCCGACCAGGAAATCACATTCCAGCTTGAGCAGATCTTTGCCGCCCTGAGAGCGATCGACAAAGCCCAGATCCTGAGGAATAATCGCATTAAAGATCAATCGACCCATGGTCGTGGTGATAACGCTACTGATGGTTTTGCCGTCTATTTCAACCGTTCTCCGCACTTTAATTGCCTGATGCAAAGTAATAATCTTCATCTCATAAGCCATCCTGGCTTCGTCAAAGTCGCTGAAAGCTGGAAGTTCGGCTGCCGGATCAAAATCATCCGGCTCCTTGTCAATAGTCAGATAATAGATACCCAGGACCATATCCTGAGTCGGTACCGCAACCGGTTTGCCATCCTGAGGTTTGAGCAGATTGTTGGATGCCAGCATCAAAAATCTGGCCTCGGCCTGCGCCTCGGTAGACAGAGGCACGTGAACAGCCATCTGGTCACCATCGAAGTCCGCATTATATGCGGTGCAGACCAGAGGATGCAGCTGGATAGCGCGACCCTCAACCAGAACCGGCTCAAAGGCCTGAATGCCCAAACGGTGCAATGTTGGCGCTCTGTTCAGAAGAACCGGGTGATCCTTGATAACATTTTCAAGCGTATCCCAGACCAGATCGCCGCCGCGCTCAACCAGACGGCGGGCCGACTTGATGTTTTGAGCCAATTCATGCTTGACGATCTCCCTCATTACGAAAGGTTTGAACAGCTCGAGAGCCATTTCCTTAGGCAAGCCGCACTGATGCATCTTTAACTCAGGTCCGACAACAATAACAGAACGGCCGGAGTAGTCGACACGTTTACCGAGCAGATTCTGGCGGAAGCGACCCTGCTTGCCTTTAAGCAAATCAGAAAGGGATTTTAGGGCGCGGTTGCCGGCACCGGTTACCGCTCTGCCGCGGCGGCCGTTGTCGATCAGAGCATCTACTGCTTCCTGCAGCATCCTTTTTTCATTTCTAACGATTATATTAGGAGCACCCAGCTGCAATAATTTATTGAGCCGGTTGTTGCGGTTAATCACCCGGCGATAAAGGTCATTGAGATCGGAAGTGGCAAAGCGGCCGCCATCAAGCTGGACCATCGGCCTTAGCTCCGGCGGCAGCACCGGCAACACATCCAACACCATCCAGCCGGGCTCAAAGCCTGAGAGCTTAAAGGCTTCAATAACTTCCAGACGTTTGATCAGCCGGCTTTTTCTCTGGCCTTTTGCCTGCTGCAGCTGTTCGCGCAAATCGTCAGCCAGTTGGTCAATATCAATCTGGTTCAGCAGGTCCTTGATCGCTTCAGCGCCCATTTTGGCTACGAAGTCATGCCGCCCATATTCAGCAATATACTCTCTATATTCGCGCTCGTTAATAATATCGTATTTGTTGAGATCGGTAGAGCCCGGATCAATCACAATATAGGCGGCAAAATAGAGAATTTTCTCCAGATTGCGGGGTGACATATCCAGAACCAGGCCCATGCGGCTGGGAATGCCGCGGAAGTACCAAATATGAGAGACAGGCGCGGCCAGACGTATATGGCCCATTCTCTCCCGCCTGACCTTGGATCTGGTTACTTCAACACCGCAGCGATCACAAACGATGCCTTTATATCTGATTTTTTTATATTTACCGCAGTGACATTCCCAGTCCTTGGTCGGTCCGAAAATCTTTTCGCAGAACAGGCCGTCCAGTTCCGGTTTCAGAGTGCGGTAATTGATTGTTTCAGGTTTTTTGACCTCGCCATGAGACCATTCCAGAATTTTTTCCGGAGAAGCCAGGCCAATTCCGATTGCTTCAAAATTATTGATTTCCGACATATTATCCCTCATCCAGAACTTACATCTCTTCTTCCGCGTCCGCGTCGTCCGCTTCCAGCTCTTCTGACATTATTGCTTCAATATCGCCCTCGGCTGTGAGCTCGCCGGCAGTATAGCCGGCCGCGGCCAGTTCGCTGGCGCTCAGGGGCGTATCCCCCCAGCAGATCAGTCAGATCCTTAATGACACTGGCGGCAGTCTCCTGCTCTTCACCGGAGACGTCTTTGATTTCTACCAGTTCATTCTTTTCATCGATAATTCTAACATCCAGTGCCAGAGACTGAAGTTCCTTGACCAGGACTTTAAATGCTTCCGGAACTCCGGGTTCAGGGATATTTTCTCCCTTGACAATAGCCTCATAGGTCTTGGTCCGACCCTGGATATCGTCTGACTTGACTGTCAGAATCTCCTGCAATGTGTAAGCCGCGCCATAGGCCTCCAGTGCCCAGACCTCCATCTCCCCGAATCTTTGACCGCCGAACTGAGCTTTGCCGCCCAGCGGCTGTTGCGTAACCAGTGAGTACGGCCCGATCGAACGGGCATGGATCTTATCATCAACCAGATGCAAGAGCTTAAGATAGTACATGATGCCCACTGTAATCCTGTTCTCAAAAGGCTCGCCGGTACGTCCGTCATAGAGAATAGTTTTACCGTCATCATCGATGCCGGCCAGTTTAAACGCTTCAACAACATCACTTTCTACCGCGCCGTCAAAGACAGGAGTTGATACGCGCCAGCCGAGCTTCTTAGCGGCCAGGCCCAAGTGAACTTCCAACAGTTGACCGATATTCATGCGGGAAGGCACGCCCAGAGGACTCAGCACAATATCCAGCGGTGTGCCGTCAGGCATGAACGGCATATCCTCTTCAGGCAAGATACGGGATATAACACCTTTATTGCCGTGTCGTCCGGCCATTTTATCGCCAACGGAAATTTTTCTCTTCTGGGCGATATAGACTCGTACCAGCTTGGAAACACCATGTTTGAGCTGCTCATCATCTTCTCTGGTAAAAACTTTGACATCGACAATAATGCCGGACTCGCCATGCGGAACGCGCACGGATGTATCTCTGACTTCGCGGACTTTCTCGCCGAAAATGGCACGATAGAGTCTTTCCTCCGGAGTCAATTCTGTTTCGCCCTTGGGCGTAACCTTGCCGACAATGATATCCCCCGCATGAACTTCGGCGCCGATACGGACAACGCCTTCTTCATCGAGATCTTTCAATGCATCATCGCCGACATTGGGAATCTCTCTCGTGATTTCCTCCGGCCCTAATTTAGTATCTCTGGCTTCGCATTCATATTCCGTAATATGAATTGAGGTGTACACATCATCACGAACCAGGCGCTCACTGATCAAAATCGCATCTTCATAATTGTAACCTTCCCAGGTCATGAAACCGATCAGCACATTTTTGCCCAGTGCCAATTCGCCATCAGCTGTTGACGGACCATCGGCAATAATATCGCCTGCTTTGACGGTATCGCCCTTTTTGACCAGCGGTCTTTGATTGATGCAGGTTCCCTGGTTGGAGCGCACATATTTGGTCAGCGCATATTTATCGATTTCATTTTCCCCGGTGCGAACTAAGATCAGATCCGCCGCCACAAACTCAACCACGCCGTCATTTTCGGCGACAATGCAGACCCCGGAATCCTTGGCTGCCCGGTGTTCAATACCGGTGCCGATAATTGGCGCCTCAGTCTTGATCAGGGGAACTGCCTGTCTTTGCATATTAGAGCCCATCAGAGCGCGGTTGGCATCGTCATTGCCCAGGAAAGGAATCAGGGAAGTTGCCACCGATACCAGTTGTTTGGGCGAAACATCCATCAGGTCGACTTGCTCCGGCGGCAATTCAAGAAATTGATTCAGATAACGGCAGACAACTAATTCTGAGACGAACCTGCCTTCATCTGTCAGCGGCTCATTGGCCTGAGCAATATTATAATAATCTTCTTCATCGGCAGTCATGTAGCGGATTTCCTCAGTAACCACGCCTTTTTCTTTGTCATAGACACGATAAGGAGTCTCGATGAAGCCGTATTTATTAACCCTGGCATAGGTGGCCAACGAATTGATCAGACCGATATTCGGTCCTTCAGGAGTTTCGATCGGACACATCCTGCCATAATAGGAAGAGTGGACATCGCGAACTTCAAAATTTGCCCTCTCCCTGGAAAGCCCGCCGGGTCCAAGAGCGGATAGGCGTCTCTTATGAGTAAGCTCGGCCAGAGGATTTGTCTGATCCAGGAACTGAGACAATTGCGACGAACCGAAAAATTCCTTGATGGCGGCGCTGACAGGGCGTGTATTGACAATATCCTTAGCCTCGGCATTTGTCTTATCGGACAGAGACTGCATACGCTCGCGTATAACACGATCCATGCGTGAGAATCCCAGTCTCATCTGATTCTGCAAGAGCTCGCCGACGGAACGGATACGGCGATTGCCCAGATGGTCAATATCATCTATTTCGCCGACTCCGTAGTTCAATCCGATAAAATAACTGACAGCGGCCAGAATATCGTCAACCGTCAGATGATGAGGGATTAAATCGCGCTGATGATATTTGAGCAGCTTGACCAGAGCAGCGACCGGATCATCACTTTCCCTGGCTTCCTTAGCCAAAGCGCGCAGCACCGAAGTGCGGACCAGCTCATTGATACCGCATTTGTCGAAATCAACTTCTGCCAGTTCTTCTTCATTGAAGAAACGCAACAGATACTTGGGCGCGACTACGCGGCCGTTGCCCACAACACGGAGTTGATGCTCATATTGGACTAAATTTTCACCGACCATCTGGATCGGATAAATGTCCAGATGGTTAACGCCGGAGTTCTGAATATAGTCGGCCATTTCTTTGGTGATGATATCGTCTTTCAATGCCAGAATCTCGCCATCTTCATCAATAACATCGGTTGCCGCCCGATGTCCGACAACGCGGTCGGCGAGCGATAATTTTTTGTTGACTTTATAAATGCCTACTTTGGCCAGATCATAGCGATTAGCGTCAAAGAACATATTCTGCAGAAAGCTTTCCGCCCCCTCGCGGGTATATACCTCGCCTGAGCGCAGTTTCTTGAACATTTCCTGCAGGCCTTCCATTTCTGAACTGCAGCCATCTTTTTGCATTGTGCGCATCAGGTTTTCTTCATCGCCGAAGATCTCCTGAATCTCCATATCGGTGCCAAAACCCAGCGAACGCAGGAAAATTGTCAGATGAAATTTTCTCGTGCGGTCGATCCTGACCCAGAGCAAGCCATTGGCGTCAGATTCAAATTCCAGCCAGGCTCCGCGGTTGGGAATGATTTGCCCCGTATATAATATGGCATCATTCTTGTCTTTTTCCGTACCGAAGTAAGCCCCCGGCGAACGCACCAATTGGCTGATAATGACACGCTCGGCGCCATTGATAATAAAGGTGCCCGTCTCCGTCATTACAGGGAATTCACCAATATATACGCTTTGATCTTTGATTACATCATTGACCTTGGTATGCAGGCGGACATGCACATACAGCTTAGCCGCATAGTTGGCATCGCGCTCTTTGCATTCTTCGACAGAATAGGTAGGGTTATCTATGTCAAATTCGCGGCCGATAAAAGATAATTCAATATCGCCTGAAAAATCGGTAATTGGAGAAGCTTCTTCCAGGACTTCCATCAAACCTTCTTCAATAAACCATCTATAACTCTCTTTCTGAATCTCCAGTAGATTGGGGATATCGATAATCTCGTCGATCTTCGAATAAGTAACTCTTTCGGTTCGTCCATACTGAACGGGCTTTACCATCAACGATCACCTCACGACTAAATCGGCACAGCCGATTGGAGTGACGGCAGAATAACCCGCCCTACCATAACAGGTACGAGCAGGTTTCATTGTCACATCTTTACTTAAGCAGATAATAGATCGTCAGCAATAGTCCGCCGGGCGCAGAATATATAAGAATAAGCACACCTCCAGACTTAGTGACACGTCTAACAATTGTACTATTTTTGAATGCATGTGTCAATAAAATTTATTAACAGATGCACCCTCAGCCGAACAAGATCTTTAATAAACCGATTTTCCCTACCATATTGGTGCCGAAAGAGCTTTCTTTATAAGGTATAGCCTCTTCCAGGGCTTCACGCCATTCAGCGACTTTGGTAGCCAGAATTTTCTCTCCCGTGGTTTCTTTCCAGACTTCCTCGCCTTCGGAACCTACATAATAGATCAAATGATAGCCGAACTGTGTTTTAACAAGACCTACATCACCCTCTTTGCGCGCGGGGTCCAGCGCCCAGGTTTCATACTCTTCCACAAACTGACCCAATCTGGTTTCTTCATACAGACCGCCCTCGGCCGCATTGCTGTCTTTGCTATGCTTTTTGGCCAATTCTGCAAAGGCTTCTTCCGTCTTGTCGCCCCGATTAAATTCCGCCAGCACTAACTCAGCCTCTCCCTTGAGCTTAGCATCCGTGATTACCTCATCCTCTTCTGCCGCAAAAAGAATATGTCTGGTAGTAAAGGGTTTCACATCCTGGCGCGAACGGCCGTCAAATCTGACCACGGTATAACTCTTGTATTTTGCGGGAGGCGACTGATCCGCCGCGTCAGCTTCCTGCTTCGGATTGGCAGTGCCTTCAGAGGTTGACTCGATTATTGTCGTCTCGCCGGCTTGGCGCCCGGCTTCAAACAGCCAGGTTCTCAGCTCCGGATCAGCAGTATTGCTGATTGTCCGATACTGATGGACAAAAGAAGCGGGCTCCTCAGACAGCAGCTTCTTGGTTTCGGTATCCTCCATATGCTCAAGCGCGGCTGTGAAGAAATCCTTGCCTGCCGCCAGATCATCTTTCATCTTGTTGGCCAAAGCAGCCGTATGACTTTCAACAGTTTCTTTCACTTCGTCGGTTACCTGCTCCGGATATTCGGCAATAAAAGTCAATGCATGATATGAGACCATATCGTACATTTCTTTGCTCTCCTGATAAACCTCTTCCATTTCCGCTTCAGTGATATCAATATTCTGCGAATAATCGCTGAGATAGGCTTCCGCATAGTAACTGATTCTGAGGAAATTCTCGATTTCAGCAAAGCGGCTGCCGGGCCCATAAGAAGATTTCAGCAGCACAGGCACCGAAATCTGATACTGGGCGGCTTGCTGCTCGGCAGATAGCCTAAATTGCTCTATGCCGGATTCCATCGCCTGAACACTTTCATCCGGCATGACGAAGCCGTTTTTCTTACCCTCTTCATAAAGCGCCAGGGTAGCTTTCCATTCCTCCAGGGAATATTTTCTGATATGGTCGCGGTAATTATTCAATCCCTCCTCGCCGAAAGACAGTTCATTCTCCAGCAATTGTTGACCCGCGTCAGTGAAGACATTGCCCAAGTTCCAGCGACTGGGACTCATAGCCTGAAAGCCAAAAACAGTATTGACGTCAGCTACCGACAGTTTGGTCTCCCCAATCGTCACCGCCGTGACCCAGCGCTGCATCAAGCCTGACGCGGACAGAGCCCAGACTGCCAGGGACAAAATTATGACAAGGGTGATTGCAATGCCGATAATCCTGCCGGCCAAATTATAGCTTCGGATACGCTTCTTCCGGCCGGAGCTGTCCCTTTGGCCGGCCAGCCTTTCTTTGCGCTCCTGACGGGCGATATCTGTTTTCCAGGTCTCTGCTTTTTTTCTGCTCATTTTTTCCTCAACATGAACTGCGCTCTAAAAAACACAGTATTGATATTAATATTCTGTTTTGATCTGAATACAAAAGTATATTATAACAGATTTATTCAGCCGGCAAAGGTTTTTCCGGAAGGATCCGCAAATGTCCGCAAATGCACCAAAGTGATGCGATTATCCTGCACGGACTCAACCCGGAACCTCCCGCCGTTGACCACGATCTCCGGATTTTCTCCCTCTTCGGGGATGCGATCCAGATGGCCGATAATCATACCCGCCACCGTGTCAAAATCCTCTTTCGGCAGCACCAGCTGACAGGCCTCCTCAACATCTTCCAGCTCTGCCGTTCCATGTAACATCCAGCTATCCTCTGTCAGGCGGACAATGGCGATCTCCTCCTCGTCGTATTCGTCTTCTATCTCGCCGACGATTTCTTCAACAATATCTTCCAAGGTGACCAGACCGGCCGTACCTCCATATTCGTCAATCACCACTACCATCTGGGCTCTGCTGTGCTGCATTTCCTGGAACAAATCCCGCAGATTCCTGGTTTCCGGAGTAAACGACGGTTTACGCATCAATTGTGTCAGATCAAATTCTTCATCCTTTTTCTCATAGAGCCAGTTCAGAATATCCTTGACATGTACGAAGCCGACAATATTGTCGATCGAATCGTCATAAACCGGGTATCGGGTGTACTGATCATTTGTTACGAGTTCCATTACCTGATCATAAGTATCCGTGACGGAGAAAGCGGATATATCGGTTCGGTGCGTCATAATTTCGGCCACATTTTTATCGTCGAAATCAAAAATATTCTCAATCAGATCCTTATCCTGCTCCTCAATATGCCCCGCTTCTTTGCTGGCACTCAGCATCATTCGCAAATCCTCTTCCGTAGCTGCGGCTACTACCTCCATGTTTTCCAGTTTAAAGAGCTTGCTCAGCGCGGAACCGACAACAGTCCCCAGCATCGATAAAGGCAATATAGGCAAAGTGAGAATTCTGTACAGATAGATCCCCCGGTAAGAAATCGCCTCCGCTCTCGACCGTCCCTGCTGTTTGGCCAACAGATCGCCCAGCACATAGAGCAGAAGAAATGCCAGTACCAACAGGGCCAGCACCAACAAGAAACGGACTGCACCCGGGAAGGCAGACAATCTCGGCAGCAGGCCTTTTAAGACACCGTCCGCGATAACAATCGCATACAGCGCAAGATAGACAATGCGAGCAGCGCGAATTCTGCTAATAAAGCGGCCGGGCATCTTAGTTTCCTTGAGCAGCAATTTGCCCGACAAGGAACCGCTCTCCGCTTTTTCCTCCAGCGCATGGTCGTCAAGCGCAGCTACCCCTGCTTCGAAAGCCGCATAGAAAGCATAAATAATAAGAAAAAGGCAGGGCAACACGATAAGTTGCCAGCTGCCTGGTAAAATCAGTGCCGTCGGTAATCGGGGTTCACCCCCGGGGTCGGAAAGAACTGCTTCTGCCACTCAAACTCCTTATAAAGCAAATTAGTAATCCCGGCTTGTAGCCCGGCATTACTCTTCTTCGTCGCGCTGCGCCTCGGCTATAACCTTATCGGCTACAGGCTGAGGAGCCTGCTCATAACGAGCGAATTCGATATTGTACCAGCCCCGACCCTGTGTCATGGATTTGAGATCGGTCGAGTAACGCAGTATCTCCGAAGTCGGAGCCTCTGCCTCGACAATCTGATAGCCCAGTTCTTCGGAATCGGGATTAATGCCCAAAATGCGCCCGCGGCGCTTGTTCATATCGCCCATAACATCGCCCAGATAATCATCAGGGATATGGACTGACAGTTTGCTGATCGGCTCGAGCAGAACCGGATTGGCCTGCGGCATACCGGCCCTGTAAGCCAACCGGGCCGCCAACTTAAATGACATTTCATTGGAGTCAACGGCATGGTAAGAACCATCGACCAAAGTAGCTTTGAGGCCCACGACCGGATAATTGGCCAGAGGTCCCTCTTCGATCGCTTCCAGCAGTCCCTTTTCTACGGCGGGGAAATAACCTTTCGGCACAACTCCGCCGACAATCTGCTCCTCGAACACAAGCCCGTCGGCTTCACTGGGCTCAAAGACAATCCAGACATCTCCGAACTGGCCGTGCCCGCCGGTCTGTTTCTTATGGCGTCCCTGCACTCTGACCTGCTTACGGATCGTTTCGCGATAAGCCACCCGCGGCTCCTCCAGAACCGACTCCACATTATATTTGTTCTTGAGCTTATTGGTCAGCACGTCCAACTGTATTTCGCCCAGACCGGACAAAAGCAGCTGTTTGGTCTCCGGATTGTTCTCAATGGTAAAGACGGTATCCTCGTCAGCCAGACGGGTCAGACCCTGAACAATCTTGTCCTCTTCGCCTTTATTGACAGGAGAAATTGCTAAAGTCAAAGAAGCGCGAGGCATCACGGGGGGCACGATCTGCACTTTATGGCTGCGCTCGCACAAAGTATCGTTGGTTGTACTGTCGCCTAATTTGGTAACAGAGCCGATATCGCCGGCCACAATGCCGCTATCAGCCGGAACCTGTTTCTTGCCGATTAGGTAGGACAGACCGTTGACGCGCTCATCCAGTTCCTTAGAGCTGTTGTAGATTGTGCCTGTGCCGGGGAATACTCCCTGATAGACCTTAAATAAAGAGATTTTCCCGACAAAAGGATCCACAATCGTCTTAAAGATATACGCTGCCAGATTACTGTCCGGATCGATGGCGATCTCTTGCTCTTCACCATGGAATGAACTCAATACAGGGGGTGTATCCAGCGGTGATGGCAGATAGTCGGCAATAGCGTCCAAAGCAAAAGTTACGCCCAGATTGCTCTGCGCGGCTCCGCCGAATACAGGCCAGATGGAGCCGGTCAGGATGGCCTGGCGCAAACCATAGTTTTGCTCTTCCTGTGTAAAGGGTTCGCCCTCGAAATATTTCAGCATCAGGTCTTCATCGCATTCCGCGATCTGTTCCTGAAGCTGGTCATAGTATTCCTCCATCCGATCGGCTAAAGCAGCGGGCACATTCATCTTTTCCATTTTGCCCTTGGCAGCGAATTTAAAAGCCTGCCGACCGATAACGTCGACCAGACCGAGTACATTCTCACCTTCAACTATGGGCAGAGCCAAAGGAACTACTTTACTGCCGTAAGCTTCCTGCAACGCGGCCAGAGTCTGGTCAAAACTGGCATGGGGCTCATCCAGCCGGTTGACAAAAAAGCTTACCGGGCGCTTCTGTTTATTAGCCTGACGGACTGCTTTCTCCGCGCCGACAGCTAACCCATCCTTGCCGCTCATAACAATCAGAACAGCATCGCTGACCCTGAAGCCCTGTATCTGCTCACCGAGGAAATCAAAATCCCCCGGCGTATCAAGCAGATTGATCTTCTTATCTTTCCACTCGATTGCGGCATAGGACAGATTGATCGTCATGCCGCGGCGCATTTCCTCGGCATCAAAGTCCATGGCCGCAGTTCCATCGTCACTGCGCCCCATGCGGTCAACAACACCGACCGCCTGCAAAGCCGCTTCGACAAAGGCTGTCTTGCCGGCTCCGCCGTGTCCCGCCAGTGCAATATTTCTGATATCCGCCGCTTGATATTGTCTCATCGCTAACCCCCAGTAATGTCTAAAATATTGTCAAAAAGGGGTCGCTGAATACTTCCCCGATTAAACATGCGAATAATATTATATAGTCAGAGCAAGATTTCAGCAATAACCGGGCATAACCCATTTGCGGACTTTGCGGATCCATTTGCGAAGGCGCCTGCGAAACGCGGCCGGTATCTCCGGTCTCGGGGAAGCATCAGACCGGGTCGGACTGACCCGGCTTCCTGCGCGCAGACAAGATCTCCGCAGGCAAAGCCTTGCCCGCCAGACTGCTGGTCAGCGCAGCGGTCGGACAGACATGCAGACAGTCGCGGCAACGGATACATTCCGGACTGTTCGGCGTTGCCATCGGATCAATTCCCATCGGGCAAACCTTTGCGCACTGTTGGCAGGAAATGCAGCTGGCCTTATCGTAAGAAAAACGATAGAAACCTGCCATTTGCAGCAAACCGAGCAGTGCCCCCAGAGGACAGACATAGCGACAGAAAGCGCGTGTTATATACAGACAGACCATGATGACAGCCAGCGCCAGGAGAACTTTCCAGGCCAGGAGCACCCCTACATTAGGCCGCAGAGCAGGCGTCAGCAGGAGGAGCGGCAAACCGGCTCCCAGCGTGCCGGACGGGCAAATATATTTACAAAACAGAGGCGAGCCGATCCCGTAGGAATTGGTCAGCACCGCCGGCAAGAGCAAAACCAGGAACACCAGGATAATATATTTCAGGTAACGCAGGGGTCGGTCATATTTGGCTTTGACTTGAAGCTTTTCTTTGTTGATTTTGGCCAATAGATCTTGCAGGAAACCGAAGGGGCATAGCCAGCCGCAGTAAAATCTCCCGGCCACAATGCCGAATAAGGCGATCAGACCCATGATATAGTAACTGAAACTAAAGCCGGGATGATTGGCGACAGCCTGCAAGGAGCCGATAGGGCAGGAAGTCAGCGCCCCCGGACAAGAGTAGCAGTTAAGAACCGGCAGACAGATTTGTTTGCCGGCGCCGGTGTAGATATTGCCTGTCACAAAGCCGCTGAGCTGTCCGTTCAGAGCCAGAGCGCCCACTGCTTGGATCAGATGTCTTTTCTTAAGTTTCTTATTGCGCTTTTTCTTAGCCATCGGCAGACTCCTTAACCCAGGCCAATGCATTCCAGGCAAATGCGGATTGCTTTGCTAAACACTGTTCTTACTTCCTGGCGCTTGACGCCTATTATGATGCCAACAATAGCCAGAGCCAGGATAGCCAGCCGGAGCAATCTGATTTTGAGTGTTGCTGATTCAGTCTGTTGTCGTTTCATCGTCCTTACCTCGGATTGGGAGCGGGATCATTTCAGCCGCCAGTTCAGCGGGGGGATTCTCCCGCAGGAAAGCCAGCACCTGCTCCCGCTGCGGAATTGATACAGCCGCGCCCTGTTTCAGCACGCAGAGAGCGCCGGCGGCTGTACCGAGCGCCAGCGCCTCCGGCAATGAATAATCTGCCAGAACCGCACTGAGAAAATAACCGTTGAAAGTATCGCCTGCCGCCGTAGTATCCACCGGCTGCAGCGGATAGGCGGACAGAGTATAGATATTGTCGCTATCCGCGGTCAAAGCGCCGGCAGCGCCGACGGTCAAAACCGGCATTGCCCGCGGATAGTCCAGTTTCAGCTTTTTGATGATAGCGAGATGATCCGTCTCGCCGGTGAGAGCCTCGCCCTCCACTTCATTTACCATCAGCCAGCTCAGCTTATCCAGCGGGTATGTCCTGACATCGGAAGTCAGCGGCGCCGCATTGAAGGCAATCCTTAACCCGCGGCGGTGAGCCTCACATATGATTTCCGGCACGAGATTAATTTCATTTTGGAGCAGCAAGACATCGCCGGGCGCAAAATGCGCCAGCACGCTGTCAATATACTCCAAGGTCAAAGTCCGATTGGCGCCGCCGTAGATCAGAATACTGTTTTCTCCGCCGGCAGCGACCTGGATAATGGCATGGCCGGTAGCATCGGCGCCGATCCGAATCAAAGAAGTATCTACACCGTTTTGCTCCAGCTCCTCAAATAGCAGAGCGCTGTCAGCTCCGACACATCCCGCCTGATAAACCTCGAGCCCCGCTTTAGCGGCGGCGATGGATTGGTTCAGGCCTTTGCCGCCGGCCTTGAGTGAGAAGCTGTCAGCCTCCATGGTTTCGCCGGGACGCACAAAGCGCGGCACGCGATAGCTATAGTCCAGATTTAAAGATCCCAGATTAATAATGCGCATAATCTACTCACCTATCTGAAATCCGCACACAGCGAATTGTTTGTCACCCAGGTCATAAAACTGTTCAGGTTATGCCGGTGCCGAAATGCGAATTTCACAGGCAAAAACTCAGAACCAGAGCTCAATATTCTGCTCTTCGCCGGCCGCTAATTGCAGCCTGCCGGCCGCTTCTGTCTCCGCGCCGTTAATCCTGACCAGCAAAGGCTCCAGCTGCGGGAAATCCACATAGACATCAGATTGCTGCGCCGGCACAATCACAGACGCATAATTGTCCTGCATCTTGAAATCCCTGAAGCGGCCTGAGGCATTGGAGACAAAGACCGTTTCGCCGTTAAGACGAACCTCTGTTACGGCGCCCAGCGACAGATCAAAAGTTCCTTGATGAGTTCTGAGCTGCCTTAGCTCCATCGCTTCATTGTCGGCGGCGCCAAAGTCGAGGCCTTCGTCACTGCTGTCCACAAAGTTCATTACCCACATCAGAGGCAGGAGCGCGCCCCAGCCATAGAAAGGATCGGCATCGACACTTTTGCCGACAGCGGTGAAAGTATTGTAGTTCTCATAACAGGCTCTTTCATTATCGAAGGCATTGGTAAAAACTTCAGCGCTTCTGGCCGCCAGCAGCTGAGCTTCCTTCTCATAGCCATAGCGCTGCAGGCCAATATAGGTAAAGAAATTCAGCGGCGGCCACATGCGGCCGCGCCAGTAGACATCATCATGGACGGCCTCATCCTTGGCCCAGATCGAGGGCAAAGGCGCCTTGGTCCAGAATTCGTCTTCGTCAAAGATATGGCGAATCAGAATATCGGCCCGCTCCCGATCCGGAATACCTGCGGCCAGAGGATAAAAGCTGGTGGGCGACGGGCTGGCAAACTCGCCGCTCCAGAGGCGGTTGGCATAGAGCCCGCGCTCCTCGTCCCAGAGGCGCTGATTGATCTTCTCTTTATGCCGCTCACGCCTGTCTAATAGATCGGCGGCGATCTCATAGTGACCCAGCACTTCCGCGATCTTGGCCAGAGCTTCCGCATTCAGGACCAGCAGGCTGTTAAGCGCGATATCCTCCATGTCCATGGTGCCGGCCTGCGGCACAAAGACCGCCGGATCATACATCGGACTGTTGTCCATTGCAGCCTCATCTTTACAGGCCAGCTTAGTCTGTTTGAAGTGGCCGTCGCCGCAAAGAGCGGAACTGCCCAGCTCGAGCACGCCGTTGCCGTTGCCGTCGCGATTGGCGAACCACCAGTCGTGAGCCGCCAGCAAAGTGGGAAAGACCCGAGCCAGCAAGTTTAGATCATGTGTCAGCTGATAATATTTCCAGACCATGAAGCTGAATACCGGCGGTTGGGAACGATCAACCCATTCGGTAAATTCGGACATCAGACAGGCCAGATTGCCGGCCGGAACCGCATTGCCCATCGCTGCTTTCAGATTGTTCTCCGCCATCTGCCAGTCGCCGGACCAGGCTGAGATCAAGGCATGATAGAAGACATCATCCAGCCAGAGAAACCAGCCGCCGAATTTTTTATCGATCCAGAAACGGGTCAGCGAAGTAAAGACTCTGCTGTTAACATGGTCAGCAATCGCATTCCAGGACATGACGTCGCGCAAGGCCGCGGCACAACCGGCAAAACGGCCCTCCATGGCCAGGGCTTGATTAAGATTGGACTTAATGTCTGCTAAATCGGTCTCTGACAATTGCAAGGCAGCGGCAGCTTTGTCGGCGGCAGTACGCGGATGATTGGTCACGGCCAGAGCAAAATCGAGCACCGGAGTTTCTTCCAGATTAAAAGTAGTGTTGAGATACAATGGCTCGGCAGCATCCGCAAAAGGAGCGTAATAGCCATTTTTTTCCATCTCATGACCCATATAGGAGCTGGTTGGGGCCAGACAGGCGCGGACCGGCCTGTCGGCGAAAGCGACACCGAAATGATAGCTGCGGTAGCTCAGATCAAAACCGTCATTGGTTCTTTGAACTGTGCCCTTGTCGGCAAAGCCGAAAGCCAGAGTGGTCATAAAACGCAGCCCCCACTCGCCATATGCCAATACTTCCAGCCTGCCCCGTACAGTCCAGGGATCTTGCTTCCAATACTGCAACTGCAGAACCGTGCCCGCATGCTCCATGGTCAGGCGCAGATAACGGGCCTCATGATCATGTTCATATAATTTGATGCGGTCGGAAAAAGGAAATTCGGTATATTCTCCGGTGGCGAAGCTGTAAGCCCCCGGCACGACCAGAAATCTTGCCGGCAAAAACTCCAGCACCGCAGGGCTTTTGGTGCTCCAGGTATTGAAAAAACGATCCGCGGAAATATTATACATAGACTCTCCTCACTAACTGCGGTCAATCATTCGGGAAAACGGAAGCGAACTGTACGCGCCAGCCCAGGGTCTGACCGCTTTCAATCGACATCCCCTCCCGGGCCAGCAATCTGATCTTAAGCTCAATATCATTATTTCTCAGAGTAACTCTCATGGTCGTGCCCTGGAAGAGAATTTCGGTGACGACGCCCTCTCCCATGCCTTCGCCGGCAGGACAAAGAATAATATTCTCCTCTTTGATCATCAGAGTCAAAGAGGTCCCGTTCGGGAAAGTCTGTTCCAGTGGAATCCTGAAACCATCGCCGATGACATATCCGTCCTGATAAGCGCCGTTCAGAAGATTGGAATTGCCCACAAATTCCGCAGCGAATCGGGATCCGGGGCGCAGATAGACTTCTGTCGGCAGGTTATCTTCCACGATTTCTCCTTGATTCATCAGCAGGATGCGATCGGCCATCGCCAGAGCCTCCCCCTGGTCATGCGTGACAAAGACAGTAGTGATGCCTGTTTCACGCTGGATGCGCAATACTTCTTCCTGCATCTGTTCCCTGATCCTCCGATCCAGGGCTGACAGCGGCTCATCGAGCAACAGAATGTCGGGCTGATAGACAATGGCCCGGGCCAGGGCCACCCTTTGCTGCTCGCCTCCCGACAGCTCAGTCGTAGGTCTTTGTTCATATCCGGCCAGGCGCACTATCGCCAGAGCTTCCAATACTCTGCTTTTAATCTCGGCTTTGGCGATTTTGCGCATCCGCAAAGAATAGGCAATATTCTCAAACACATTCATATGCTCAAACAGAGCGTAGTTTTGAAACACCAGACCGATATTGCGCTTTTCGATCGGCTCTTGGCTGATATCCCGGTCAGAGATCAGGACCGAGCCGCTGTCTTGCTCCTCAATGCCGGAAATAATCTTGAGCAGAGTCGTCTTGCCGCAGCCGGACGGACCCAGCAGAGCCAGAAATTCCCCGCTCTGTGCTGTGAAGGAGATATCCCTCAACACCACTTTCGGACCAAAACTCTTAGTGACATTTCTGATCTCTAAACTAGCCATGCAATAATTCCTCTGTATATTTTAGCTGAACTTGACAGGGCATGCGCCTGACCAGTGCAGTCAGAGCGGCACCGAATAAAGGCAAGGCACCTGCGCAAGCATCAGGAACCAGCGTAACCGGCAGCCCCAGATCAATCGCCTGCAATAAAGTCGCCGTAACACAAAACTCGGTTTGCACTCCCGCAATCAGAATTTCAGCAAAGTCTTCAGTCAACAGATATGATTTAAGCCTGCCGGAGGCAAGAGCAGAATAAGTATATTTAGGAAAATCCAAATATTCAAAACGATCCAGATCCGGGATGAGAAGCGCTGCTTCCCAATCTTCATTAATTGAGGCGAAGGCGGCATTGTAGTCCTGCCAGCGGCCCGGCGGATCAGGAAAAGGCAAATGGCGAGTAAATAATCTGTGCTCAAATAGAGGACACAGCGCGGCGATATTGGCGGCAGCTCTCTCAAATCCCGGTGTCTGCCAGGCGCCGCCGGGCGCATAGACGCGTTGCATATCGATTACCAGCAAGGCCCTCTTCATATTAGAAAAATCCTTTTTTGCTGCCATAGCCCAATCTGTTGACCAGCAGAACCAGTGAAACTGAGACCAGAATCATGATCGTAGCCAGGGCGTTGATATCCGGTTTATAGCCCACTCGCACCAGATTATAAATTTCCATAGGCAGGGTCCTGATGCCAAAGGGTGCCAGATAGTATTGGATGACAAAATTATTAAAGCAGACCATAAAGGCCATCAGAGATGAGGTCAAAATCGCCGGGAGCAGTGCCGGCAGCACAATCGTCACCAATGTCCGACGAGGTGAGGCGCCCAAAGTTCTGGCCGCGTATTCCACGTTTTTGTCCAGGGCCAGCAGGGCGGGATAGACCAGCATGACTACATAGGGCAAAACACAGACAAAATTGCCCAGGAACATGCCCGTATATGATCGGCCCAGGCCGACGAAATTGAAGATCATCAGAAGCGCGATACCCAGTACCAGCCAGGGAATAATAACCGCCAGATTGAGCCAGGAGATGAAACGCCGGGCCCAAGTCTCCGGCATTCTGCGCAGACCCAGACTGGTCAGAATACCAACCAAGCTGCCGGCTAATGTAACCAGCAGCGAAAACCAGATCGAGAGCCAGGTGGCCTTGCCCAGGCCGACACCTGACAGCAAGCGCTGATACCATCCGGTTGTAAAGACAAAGGGCAAGGTACCGTACTGGGAAGTATTAAAACTCATAACCATCACGACTATAATCGGCGCAAACAAAAACAAATAAGTAAGCACCATAATCAGCTTCAGCCAGGGAGCGCGCTTTTTCACAGTCTCCTCCCCTCCAAATATCTGATTGCTCTTTGCAAAGCAAAGGTCAGGACGGACATGATCAGCAGGAATAAAACACAGAGCGCGCAGCCCCGCCCCATATTCAGAGAAACCGAGAAATTAGAGTCAATCAGGGAACCGATCATCATGCCCTTGGTACCGCCGGCCAGATTGGACTCAACGAAACTGCCCGCCACCGGAATAAAAACCAGAATAATACCTGAGAACAGCGCCGGGGCGGTCAAGGGCAAAATAATATCAATGAAAACACGTATCCGGCTGGCTCCCATGCTCCTGGCCGCAAATACGATATTGTCATCGATCTTAACCAGCGAAGAATACAGTGAGAGCACCATATAGGGCAAAAACTGATAAAGCAAGATCAGATAGACTGCGGTATTGCTGTAGAGAATCGAGCGGGTCGGATCCAGTCCGAACAAGGCCAGGAAAGTCATGACCGGACCTTGCGACTGCAGCATCACCATCAGCGAATATATCAGCAGCAGCTGCGAGGTAAAAAAGGGAATGATGATCATGACTACCAGGAAATTGCGCCATCTGGGCTTGACAACTTTCGCCAGACCGTAGGCAACCGGATAGCCGATCAAAATTGAACTGGCCGTCACCAGCAAGCCCATGCGGATGGACTTCCACATCAGCGGGCCAAAGAGACCTTGCTCGAAAATATTCAGATAATTTTTAAAACTAAGCGCGCCGCTCAGACTGATCTGATTGCCAGTAACCAGGCTGAACAGAAGCAGCAGAGATAAGGGCAAAAGGACGAGTGATAGCAAGGTACCGGCTCCGGGCAGCATGAGCAACCAGGTTTTTATCCTCGACTTTGTCATCATACTCTCCCCCCCAAACAGCGCCGGCAGACGGAATCTGTGCTATTCCCGTCCTTTTGCCCGTGATTGATCCTAATTTGTAGCTTTGACCTCATTCCAGAGATCGAGCCAGGCCTGATTGACCTCCGGCGGCAGTTCTTTCTGGAAAGCCACCTTCTTGGGTATATTTTCAATATCTTCAATGTAGAGGGCTGCCCTGACCTCAGGGCTCAGAACCTCATATACCTTGGTATTGGCCGGAATCGGCGGCTGCGCAGCCAGATCGGAAGCATATTCCGACTGGAATTCAACTGAGGTCATCCAGTTAATCCAGGCATAGGCCAGATCTTCATTCGGCGCATTTACCGGGATACACCAGTAGTCCGTCCAGACTACCGCGCCCTCAACAGGATATACATATTCTATCTTTACGCCTTCGGCATTGAGCTGAGTAGCGGCGCCGGACCAGACACTGCCCATGGTAATTTCACCGGCCGCATAGGGCTTGGCAAAAGAATCATAGCTGGACCAGAATAATCTGGTATTATCTTTCAGTTGCAACAGTACGTCTTTGATTACATTCAGATCCGGATTCTCCGGATCCTGTCCGGAATAGAGTGCGGCAATCATGATAGCCGTGAGATGGTCATCGAAATAGGCAACTTTGCCTTTATTGGCCGGATCCCAGAGAGCTGCCCAAGAATTAATCGGCTCGGATACAGCATCCGGATTGTAGCCGAGTGCTGTGCTGCCCCAGGTCCAGGCAACTCCCAGCAGATTGCCATCTTCATCAAGGACGTCGGGAAGCTCGCGGATATTTTCTTTCAAATCGCCAAAGTTTTCGAGTTTGGTCTTATCCAAAGGACTAAACAGATTTTCCCGCTTGCCGGTAGCAACATAGGCCATATTAGGCAAGACAACATCTATTTTGCCCAGGCCGCCGGTTCTGAGCATATTCAGCAATGCCTCTTCGGAATCAAAATATTGGTGTACAACTTTACAGTTATATTTTTCTTCAAAGGGCTTGACAGCATATTCAGCATCAGAGCCATATCCCTGCCAGTTGGCCACGGTCAATGTCCTTCTCTCGCCGGTTGCCTCTGTCTGCTCCGGCTCAACTTCAGTGGTTTCGGCACTGCCTGTACCGGATTGGCAGCCCAAGATCGGAAAAACCAAAACCAGTACCAGGAAAAGCGCTAAAAGTTTTTTCATTTCATCCTCCTCCGGAAATACTATTATTCGTCCTGCGGACATTTTGCTTTATCGTGTTCTCTTTGCGGTGTGTAATAATTGGCACCGTAAACACCCAGCACCACAATGATACCACCAACTAACATGCTGAGGCTAAGTTTCTCGTCCAGAATAAAAATGCCGGCCAGAACGGAAGTAAGGGTTATCACGCCTGAGAAAGAGGTATTGCGGTTTAAGCCGATAATTGAAAGGCTGTACTGCTGACCGACATAGCAGATGATCGAGGCCAGCAAACCCAAATACAAAATAGCAATCAGAAACTCGCGATCCTGAAAAGGCAGAAGCAGCCATTCTCTTACCGTACCTCGCAGCAGATTATATGCCAGCGCTCCGCCGCCAAAACCGATCAGACCGATCACTACCATAGCAAAACTCTTCTCTACGCTGGTATATTCCGAATATTTAGCGGACAAAGCGGCGAAGACCGAACCGCTTATAACCGCTATCAAGAGCACAATATAGCCAAGGATATTAAAGCCCAGTCTCCTGCTCTGCCCCAGAATAATCACCACCACACCCACTACGGACAGGATAATAGCAACGGCCTGTTTTTTAGTCGGCATCTCTCCGGCAATAGGGATGCCGATCAGCATAGTAACAATCGGAATCGTGGCGATCATCAAGCTGGATTCGGTGGTTGAGGTCAGATACAGGCCGATTGATTCGCAGGTGAAAAAAATTATCGGTTCCGCAATAGAAATATATATCAATGGCCTAAGTTTTTTGCCTTTGAGATTAATCTTGAAGACCTTCAGCCGGATCAAGAGCAGAAAAGCCAGGGTCGCGATCAGAAAGCGCCAACTCAGCAAAGACAAAAAGTGAATACGGATAACTATACTTCTTGTGAATAAAAAACTGAAACCCCAGATTACACATGTCAGCAAGCTGATAATTACTGCCTTGGTTGTACGATGTTTCATTACCCCTCCTAATTTAACAGCGTCCAAGTCAACCGTTATAACCGTTATTTAGTTGTTTTTATACCTTCGTAATATACCTAAAATTATCGCGAAAAAGCCAGCGCCTCAGATCTCCCTGCCCAGATAGCTCTCGCCGAAATAATCAATCCGCATTGCCTCTTTGACAGCCTGCAAAGTCTCGGCGGCTTTCTCTCTCGCTTTAGCTGTTCCCGCTTTCAAAATTTCCACGATCTCAGGCACCCGGCCGGACCACTCGGCGCGCCGCTGCCGGATCGGATCCAATTCAATCTCCAGAACTTTATTGAGGAAGTTTTTGACTTTGACATCCCCCAGCCCGCCGCGCTGATAATGGGCTTTCAACTCCGAGAGATCAGCATAATCCGGCCACAGAGCTTGGAAATGCTCATCTGTAGCAAAGGCGTCCAGATAGGTGAAGACCACATTTCCCTCAATCTGACCGGGATCGGATACTCGGATGTGATTGGGATCAGTGTACATGCTCATGACCTTTTTCTTCACTTCAGCTGCTGATTCCGCCAGATAAATACAATTGCCGAGCGACTTGGACATTTTGGCTTTGCCGTCCGTGCCGGGCAGTCTGGCCCAGAGTTTTTTCTCCGGCAATAGTATATCGGGCATAACCAGAGTCTCGCCATAGACTGAGTTAAATTTATGGACGATCTCACGTGTCTGCTCCAGCATCGGAGCCTGATCTTCGCCCACGGGCACCGTAGTAGCCTGGAAAGCCGTAATATCAGCGGCCTGGCTGATCGGATAAGTGAAGAAGCCTACGGGCACACTTTTATCGAATTCCCGTGTCTTGATTTCGGATTTGACGGTTGGATTGCGTTCCAGCCTGGCGACGGTAACCAAGTTGAGATAATAAGCGGTAAGCTCGTACAACTCCGGAATCTGCGACTGGATCAGAATCGTTGTCCGTTCGGGATCAAGGCCTGCAGCCAGATAATCCGTCGCAACCTCCAGGATACTCTGTCTGATTTTCGCGGGATTGTCGGCATTGTCCGTCAAGGCCTGAGCATCGGCAATCATAATAAAAATCTCAGCATACTCGCCTGAATTCTGCAGAATGACCCGGCGCCTGAGCGACCCGACATAATGCCCCAGATGCAGCTGACCCGTCGGTCTGTCTCCGGTCAGAATGATTTTCCTCATCGCTAATCCTCCCCAATAATCCTAGCCGGCAAAGAAACCTGTCGTCCGGAACAATCGGAATCACAAATCCTTTGCCGCAATAATTTATTGTACCATTCTTCTGCGGCTTCGTTCCTGCCAGACGGAGGCAAAAACAGACCCGGCCATAATCACCACAGCGCTAAAGTAGAGCCAGAGCAAAAGTAGGACGATACCGACCAGGGAGCCGTAGACATTGGCATAATTGGCAAAATTGTTGACGTAGATACGAAACAGATATGAAATCAGGACCCAGCTGACAGCGGCGACAGCGCCGCTGACCCAAGCCTTTCCGAAGCCCAGGCGACAGCCCGGCTCGAAATACGGACCATAGCGGTACAGCATAGCCAGGCCCAAAGATAAGATAACCAGCGGGATATAGGTAACTAACGCATCCCAGATGGTGGAGGAAATCTCATTCCAAGCGAAATAGCGGGACAGATAATTGTAGATGACGCTGCCGAAAACCTGGCTGGCTAAAATCAGAATCATCAGAACCGCAATCAGCACCGTAGCGGCAACCGCGGCCAATCTGGTCCGCCAGAACGGTCTTTTGTTCAGCCCCCGATTGAAGATCCTGCTCATTTCATTGAGCAGATTCTTGATGCCGGTCGAACTCGACCACAGAGCCAAAAACAACGAAGTCGACAATAGAGCCGTACTGCGGGCCCTGACAATATTCAGCAGAATCGGCGTCAAAAAATTGGAGGAGGCTTCCGGCAACAAGGCTAATTGATTGGCCAGAATTTCCTCGCTGCCAAATCTGGAATAACTGAAGATACTGAGCAAAAAGATAGTAAAGGGGAAAAAGCTCAGCATCAGATAATAAGCCAGCTGGGCTCCGACCAGGCTGACCCTGTGCTCACTCAGGCATCTTATCCACTCCACCAGAAATGAGATCGGACCAAAGCGTTGCAAAGACTTAAACTTGCTCAGCAGGGCTCGTCCCGCCGACAATTTTTGCCTGTCGGCCGTCGCAGACTCTCCCGCCGTAGAGCCTGTCCTTTGTGCTGCCTTATCATCCGGATCGCTCATAATTATTCAGGGCTAATTACTGATTTGTACTTTAATCAGCGATGCCAGCTCCGCCTCATCCATAAATTCGATCAGATCGAAATCCAGGCCATTGAGATCGCGCCAGCGCAATTTATGTTTGTCCATAAAGTTCTTGATCCGCTCAATTTCCACATTGCGCTTAACTTTCATGGTCGTGGTCTGAACCATATCCTTTTTGCTGTAGAAATAGGTCTTTATTTTCTTAAAGGTGGGCAGCTGGGCATTGATCTTCTGGATAACTTCATCCAGCCTTTCCCTCACAGTCAGATTGTCTCCCGCGGCCTGCAGGGCCGCCAGCTTATCTTCGTCCAGCACTATCTTGGCGCTGATGATCGTTCCGCCCTTGCTGTCATCCAGACCGTAGACTATCGTATCCTTGATAAAGGCATGTGTCTTCAGAGCCGCTTCTATCTCCTCCGGGAAAACCTTCTTCCCTGACTCCAGTACAATCATCGACTTGAGGCGACCGGTGATCGTCAGGGTGTCGTCCTTGGGATTGATCAGACCCAGATCGCCAGTGCGGAACCAGCCGTCTTCATCCATCACCTCAGCTGTGGCTTCCGGATCATTGTGGTAACCGTTCATCAGAATGGGACCGCGGATCATGATTTCGCCGGGTTCTTTCGGATCTTCGCTGTCAATGGCTATTTCAATGCCTGTCAAGGGATGCCCGACGGTTCCCGGTTTGAGTACGCGCAGATTGCAGCCGGCCGCTACCGGCGCCGTCTCGGTCAGACCATAGCCCTCGATCACTCTGACTCCGATGTCGTTGAAGAAGATAATGACATCCTTGTCCATAGCGGCCCCGCCGGCAATGCCAATCCAGAGCCGGCCGCCCAAGCCCTCCAGAATCCTCTTGAAGAAGACGCGGCGCAGATCAATGCCGATCTTGCGCAAACCGCGCGATAATTTGATCATAAGGCGAACCAGCTTCTCTTTGCCTTCTTTTTTAAGGACAGCTTGAATGCGCTTATAAAAGGCATCAAATACCGCCGCACTCCGATGATCATATCGACCTGGTATTCTTTGGCATTCTGCTGGATATAGCGCAGCCCGTCACAGATATGGATGCTGCCGCCAAAATAAAGGACACACAGGAAACCGCAAGTATTTTCAAAGGCATGGTGCAGCGGCAAAATCGACAGTGAGCGCAGATTGTCATCAAAAGTCACGACCCCTCCCAGAGCTTCCAGATCGGCTGTCAGCGCCCGGTGGCTGAGCATAACTCCTTTTGACAGATCTGTGGTGCCCGAAGTAAAAATCAGAACTTTGCTGTCCTCAGGATCGGGCTCTGCATAGGGCGGCGGCGGCAATTGTGCGCCGAAGGCGTCGTACAGAGAGGACAGATCCCCTGTCGCGGCGATCTGATCCGCCCGATTATTGCCTTCCGCTGTCTGCAGCAAAGCTGTCGCCACTTGCTGTTTACCTGCGGCCCGGGCCATTTCCGCATAACCAAAAGTGATCAAGTCCTCAAAGGTATAGTTCGTAAATCCGGGCACATCCCGGCCGGGTGCCGGGGCGATCCTGTCAGCCTTCGCTAAAATACCCGCAGCGTCAAGCCGGGTCATCCGATCCAGGATCTCCCGGCGATCCTGGACCCGGCCACGGCCTTGCTGCATCATAACCAGAGTCTGCAATTGCTCCTGTTCGGCAGCGATTTCGGCGATGGTATCATGGAAAGAAGCATCATAGAAAATCAGCCCGACCTGGGCGCGCTTGATCAAAGAAGCTATCTCGGGGCCCTTGAGCATGCGATCCAGAGGCACGATCATACCGGCGCCGCAAACCGTGGCCAGATAGGACAACATCCAGAAATAGCTGTTCTCGCCGATCACTGCGATCCTCCCGTCCTCAATCTGCAAGCCGCGCAGTGCGTACTGCAGGGCCAGAATGTCGGACTGCATCTGGCGGTAGCGGACCGTGATCGTCTGATCTTGCGGATTCAGACGATAGCGAACGCAGGGATTATCGGGGAAACGAGAGCAGCTTGCCCGCAGCATCTCGTTCAGCGTCTTATAATGGCGGGATTTAAACCAAGCTTTACCTTTGACAATTTGCATTTATTACCTCACAGAAATTATGGCGAGTATTTTAGCTTTATTTCACTACGAAATTGATCAGACTTCCCGGAACAAAGATTTCCTTGATCAGGGTTTTGCCGGCGAGCTCACTGTCGATCGGCGCTTCTGATTTGGCTGCGGCGAGGGCGTCCTCGCGGGAAATATCGTGGGGCAGATCAATTCTGGCTTTGATCCTGCCGTTGACTTGAATCGCGATCTCGACAGTAGCTTCGATGGTCAACTCTTCTTGCCAGACCGGCCACTTCTGGCCGGTGATATTGCCCCCGTAGTTTTGCAGTTCCCACAGCTCTTCCGTGATATGGGGCGCGAAGATATTGAGCAAAATCAGTAGTGTCTGGTACTCGGCGTGATTGACGCTTTCCAATTCGTAGAAACGATTGACCAGCGTCATAAGCTGAGCGATTGCCGTATTGGCTTTCAGGGTATCCGTATCTTTGGTAACTTTGCGGATAGTCTGATGCATCAAAGTCTCTGTTTCCGGGCGGTAGGCCGTGCCGGGAATCAATTTCTCCTGCAGAGCCCAGACGCGTTCCAGATAACGGCTGACACCCCGGATGGAACTGGTGCTCCAGGGAGCAGGCTTCTCGAAATCGCCGATAAACAGTTCATACATGCGGAGTGTATCGGCGCCATATTCATTGACAATATCGTCGGGGTTGACGACATTGCCGCGCGACTTCGACATTTTCTCGCCGTTCTCGCCCAGGATCATACCGTGCGATGTGCGCTTGAGATACGGTTCCGGCGTAGGTACGGCACCGATGTCGTAAAGGAATTGATGCCAGAAACGGCTATAGAGCAGATGCAATGTAGTATGCTCCATGCCGCCGTTGTACCAATCGACCGGCAGCCAGTACCGCATCGCTTCATCAGAGGCAATGCCGGTCGTGCAATGCGGATCCGTAAAGCGGATAAAATACCAGGAGGATCCGGCCCATTGCGGCATGGTATCGGTCTCTCTGACGGCAGGCCCGCCGCAGGCAGGACAAGTAGTCTGAACCCAGTCAGTGAGCAAAGACAGCGGCGATTCTCCTGTCTCGGACAGTTCATAAGAGCGAATTTCCGGCAGCAGCAGGGGCAGCTCCGATTCCGGCAACGGCTGCCAGCCGCATTGCTCGCAGTAAACCATCGGGATCGGTTCGCCCCAGTAGCGCTGGCGCGAGAAAACCCAGTCTCTGAGCTTGTAATTGGTTTTGGGCACGCCAAGGCCGTGTTCCGCCAGCCAGCTCATGACTCGCTCTATGCCTTCGGTGACAGAGAGGCCGGTAATAAAGCCGGAATTGACCAGTACGCCATCATCAATGCTTACATAAGCTTCCCTGGAAATATCGCCTCCGGCTACCACCTCGACGATCGGCAGGTCGAAAGCCTTGGCAAACTCGTAATCCCTGGTGTCATGCCCGGGCACCGCCATAATAGCTCCTGTGCCATAGCTCGCCAGGACATAGTCGGAAATAAAAATCGGGATTTCTTGTTGATTGACCGGATTGATGGCCTTGACGCCCTCCAGACGGACACCGGTCTTGTCATGTGACAGTTGCGAGCGCTCAAATTCTGATTTGCGCGCCGCTTCCGCCTGATAAACCCTGATCTCTTCCACATTGAATAGCAGCCCCCGCCCAATCCATTCTTCCAGCAGGCCGAGTTCGGGCGACAAGACCATATAGGTCGCTCCCCACAATGTATCCGGCCTGGTCGTATAGACAATCAGGGTATCGCCGCCGGTGGTAGCGAATTTAATATCCATACCGTGCGAGCGGCCGATCCAATTGCGCTGCTGCAGCTTGACGCGATCGATAAAGTCCAGTCGATCAAGGCCGTCCAGGAGTTTGTCGGCATAGTCCGTGATCCTCAGCATCCACTGGCTTTTGACCCTGTGGGTTGTAAGCGCGCCACAGCGCTCGCAGGCGCCGTCAACCACTTCCTCATTGGCTAGGACGATCTTGCAGGCCGGGCACCAATTGACATTCATCTCTTTCTTATAGGCGAGACCATGCTTATATAGCTGGAGAAAAATCCATTGCGTCCAATGGTAGTATGCCGGGTCGGTCGTATTGACTTCCCTGGCCCAGTTAAAGGAAAAGCCCAGGCTCTTTAGCTGTTTTTTGAAGCTGCGGATATTATCCTCGGTGACAACAGCAGGATGAATATTGGCGGCAAAGGCATAATTCTCGGTCGGCAGACCGAAAGCGTCCCATCCCATCGGATACAGCACATTATAGCCCTCCAGGCGCTTCTTGCGGGCGATAGCGTCCAGAGCCGTATAGCTGCGCGGATGGCCGACATGGAGTCCCTGACCTGAAGGATAGGGGAATTCCACCAGGCAATAATACTTCGGCTTGTCCGGGACATAGCCGTCCGCAGGCTGATCCGCCTCAAAGACTCCGCTTTCGTCCCAATGCTGCTGCCATTTCTGTTCGATTTTCTTGAAATCATATTTCTTCATGCAAATACCGGTCCTCTGTGAACTCAAAGTTCTATTATGCAATATATTGTTGCCTCTTGCCAGTCTCCGACGCCGGCGGACAGTTTTTAACAGCTCACAACTTGTCACCGGTTATCCGAGAAACTCAAAAATGGCTGCAGGCGAAATATTTATATATATGTTATCTGCACTCGGAGCGCTAAAAGATGTGCTTTAATAAAATCCATCCGCTGGATGATCTCCAAGGCCGCCCCCTAGTAGTCGCTCCTTAATAAGAGAATACTAGCCTGAACTATTCCAGATTATAGAGAAATTTGCGCTCGTAAAAAGCGGAGCGTTCCTTGAAGCGCTGATCCAGTTCCTCAACGCCCAATTCTTCGGCTAGAGTTTTTCTGCCGGAGAACAGATTCGTACCCAGACCCAGACGATCGCCTTCAATCTCATAGCCCATTGCCGCCAAAGTGGTGGGAAATAGATCTGTAGCCATGAATTCACGATTTTTGGTTCTGACCGGCGTCGCGGCGGCATTGATAAAAACATTAAAGACTGCTCTCTCTTCGCGAGGCACTTCTTTCATAAAATCCTTATCCATAGTCAAATGGTCGCCCACCACAACAATGGTCGTATTCTCATAGAAATCCTGCTCCTGAATCCAGCGCACAAAGTCTGTCACCAGCCGGTCTGAGCAGGCAATGACATTTGAATATTTGTCTTTAAATTTATTAGGACATTTCGGACATTTATGACCATCTTCAAAATGAGTATCCATTGTAAATAAAGTAAGGGAAAAAGGTCTGCCGGCCGCCGCCAGAGTAGACAGCTCCTCCCGGGCAAATTCAAAAAGCTTGTAATCTTCAAAACCCCAGAAGACAAAATAGTCCTTGGGAATTCTGCCGGATTTTCTGGCCCAGTTGAGATCGAGAATCAAATGATCGCCATGTTGATCGTACAGCATGGCCTGTCCGCCGAATGTGGAATCGCAATCGGTCATCAATACATTAGTGTAGCCGTCCTCTTTTAGAATATCGCCCAGGGTCGTAGCGCCCAGGAAGAATTCCTCAATCCTGGACATGCCGTTAACATTGATGGGGAGCTTGAGCGGCAATCCGGTAATAGCGCCGAAAGCCGCGCCTACCGTCCAACTGGTGCCGACACTGCTTCTAAAACCGCCCAGCAGATCATGATGCGAGAAATTGATATTTTCTTTGGCCAGCAGAGGAAGATGCTCGAGCCGGCCGTTTTCCATCATTCCCCCGTCTTCTTTGGACATATAGGTCGACTCCATGGACTCAAGAAAAATAAAAACCAGATTCCTCTTTTGTGGCGGCGCTTGCAGACGAACTTGGTTCGGATCGACATAATTGTCCTCAATAAAGGAGGTATAGGTGAACTCGGCGCGGATGAAACCGACTATATCCAGATAATACTGCACCAGAAAAACTTCAATCACAATCAGAATCAGCGTCAGGCCTCTGGCCAGACGGACTTTCAGTTTTCGGTCTCTGTACCAGGCAAAGGGAACAAAATTCCCGGGCAAGGGCCAGACTAAAAGCCCGAAAAAGATTGTGACAAAAAACGAGGGAATCAAGGTCCAGAGCGCGCCCTTAAGTACGAGACCGCCACCTGTTCCTTTGAAAGGCAAATGCAGATGGAAAACAATTTCGCTCAGATTAAGACTGTCATAGGTAGTCACGCCCCAGAGTGTTAAAAAAAGGATACAAGTCAGAGCAAAAAAGAAAAATATCTTAACGGCCGCGCGTAATTTCAGATTGGGTGCGCGCTTTTGCTTCTGTCTATTCTCAGGCTCGTATGTTTTTTCAGCTTCTGTGCTTTGCTGATCGGGATCTTGAATTGCCGCCCCTTGAATATTCTCTTTCCGGGCTTCCCTGTTTTGCTCTTCCGCTTTTTGAGTTTTCATCTCACCGTCCGGGACGACATCATTGTTGTCCACTGAGATCGGAGTATTATTATTGCGGTCTGAATCTGCTTCCGTTTCCGGCATTTTTACAAGCGCTCCACTTCTTCTATCCTATAGTTAAGGCAGTCTTCCTGCGCCATGATAACTAATACCACAAGCGAGAACAGTAGAATATATTATGGCAGGCTTCCCCTCATGAAGACAGCTAACGCGTGTCAGTCTAGCACAACAAGATGTCCGCTTCAAGAAAAGCGTTGCCGGCGGAAGCCGCCGGTATACGCTGATTGCGTGCGCAGTTATCCCCGTCGTGCTATGATAAATTAAACCGCCAGCCGCGGCTAATCAGGTCGGAGGACACAAATGGCTGCACTCGAACGATATAAATTAGCAGAATACGCCCGCGACCTCGACGCTCTGGTCAGCGAGAACAAGCTGGGCGACAATCCCATGATCACCGGACTGACCTATGACTCCAGGCAAGTCACGCCGGGCAGCCTGTTCGTCTGCAAAGGACGCTCCTTCAAGTCCGAATATTTGCAGCAAGCTATCGCTAACGGCGCCGTTGCTTATATCGCCGAAGGCGCCCCCCTGTCAGATCTGCCTCATATCATAGTCCGCGATATTCGCGAGACCATGCCTCTGCTGGCCCAACGCTACTTCAACCACCCGGAACAGGATCTGAGCATCATCGGCATCACGGGCACCAAAGGTAAATCCACCACCTTGTACTTCCTGCGCGAGATGCTCAATCTCTGGCAAAAAGACTCAGGACGACCCGATATCGCCTTCATCTCAACTATTGACACCTACGATGGAGTTGATTGCTTCAAGTCGCAACTGACTACGCCGGAGGCCATAGAGCTCTACCGTCATTTGCACCATGCGCGCTGCAGCAATATCCGCTACCTGGTGATGGAGGTTTCGTCCCAGGGCTTAAAATACAATCGTCTGGACGGTATCAAGCTCGAAGTTGCCGCTTTCCTGAATATTTCGGAAGATCATATCAGCGCTATCGAACATCCGGATTTCGCCGACTATTTCGCCGCCAAATTGCGTATATTCGAGCACAGCAAGCAGGCGGTGATAAATCGTGACCTGCCCGAGCAGAGTCTTATCACCGATGCCGCAATAAAGCAAGGCAATCGGCTGCTGTATTATTCCTGCCAGGATGACCTGGCTGACTTTGCGGCCGCGAATGTGAAAAACAGAGAACCGGGCTACAGCTTTGATGTCAAGCTGCCGGAGGGCACTTTCCCTTTTGAGATCGGCATGCTGGGGCTATTCAATATCGAAAACGCACTAGCCGCGATTTCTATCGCCTATCTTCTGGGCTGCCCGCTTAAGCACATGCAAGCCGGCGCTCTCACTGCCCGCACTGCCGGCAGAATGGAATTGATCCCGACCAGGGACCGGCAGATCATCGCCTTGGTTGATTATGCCCACAATCGGCTCTCTTTCGAAAAACTGTTCGAGACGGCCGCCAAAGAGTTCAGCGGCTACAAGCATATTATTGTCTTCGGTGCGACCGGAGATAAGGCGGTCAGCCGCCGTCACGGATTGGGACAGGTCGCCGGCCGCCATGCCGATTATATCTACCTGACCGAGGACGATCCGGGCCACGAAGATATAATGGCCATCTGCCGCGAAGTCGGCTCATATATTGAAGCCGAGGGCGGCAGCTACGAGATCATACCCGACCGCCCGACAGCTATCCGCACTGCCTTCATGAGCGCGACAAAACCCACCTTGCTGATTGTCGCCGGCAAAGGAGCAGACGCAGAACAAAAGCGCGGCAGTACTTCAGTGGCAATTGAATCAGATCTTGCGGTGATCCGCCGGCTGGTAGCCGAATACGACGCCGGCTGCTGAACAAAGAGAAATTCTCCGGCGCTCAAATACATTTTTCTATTGCAGCTACAAGATTAGCCATATCCTCGGGATATACATCGCCGATATTGCCCAATCTGAATGTCGGCATTGAGGTTAGTTTTCCGGGATAGATAATAAATCCATCGGATTTAAGCGCTTCGTACAACTTAGCAAAATTAAGATTTCCGAGTTCAAATGTTGTAATAATATACGATTGATGTTCAGGCGCAATTATGGATCGGATGCCAAGTTTTTCGAGTCCCCGGACCAGAATCTCATGATTTGCCAGATAGCGCTTTCTGCGGGCGGGGAGCCCGCCTTCTTTCTTATATTCATCAAGCGCCTGCCTCAGCGCCAGCAGGACATTGGTCGGCGAGGTAAAACGGAATTTGCCGCCACCTGCGTATAGGCTTTGGTATTGATCAAATAGATCAAGACTGTGGGATAAGGAATTGCCGCAACTTCTCTTGATCAGCGTTTTCTTCGCTATCACAAAAGCCAATCCCGGCAATCCTTCCAGGCATTTGTTGGAGCTTGCCGCCAGCGCGTCAATATCCAGGCCCGGCATATCGATATCGTAAGCCGCGAAACTTGACATGGCATCGACAAAAACCTTTTTGCCGTATGATTTAGCGAGCTTCGTCAATTCCGCCGGGGGATTGATAATGCCGGTTGTGGTTTCGCAATGAACAAACACAACCACATCAATGTCCCCGTCTTTTTGCAGTCTCTCTTTAACCGCCGCCGTGTCTATCGGCAAGGTCTCATCAAACACTAAACATTCGTAGTACCGGCGCGAATCGTCGGCAATAGTCAACATTCGTCTGCCATACTCGCCGTTCACTAAAAACAGGATTTTCTCGCTTTTCCCGCACAGACTGTTGATCATGGCTTCTA
>JGI24709J26583_10000140_pt1 | contig 55444 bp, 52 predicted proteins | sample BioPla2DNA1_FD_26583 | JGI IMG/M metagenome (IMG submission 26583) | reverse complement strand
AGTTTGTGACCTTTAAGATTTAATAGTTTTTCATCCATAGAAAAAAGCCTCCTCATATTTACATATCTTTTTTAAATATATGAGAAGACTTTCTGCTTCATGACCATATTAGATATACTTGTATAATTCCTTTGCCTCATCCTTCTTAGTGGTTTCCGCAATATCAAGTACCTCAACCTTAACTGACTTGCTTCCGAAAGCAATTTCAATAATATCTCCAACTTTAACGTTAGCTGAAGCCTTGGCTACTTTGTCATTAATAAGTACCCTTCCTGCATCACAAGCTTCATTGGCTATTGTTCTACGTTTAATTAATCTAGAAACCTTTAAAAACTTATCTAATCTCATAACAATATACATGCCTTTCCTTATCTACAACCTGAATAGTTATTACATATTAAAAAAAAGACTGTTTTAAATACCCTACACCCAACGAGATCCGGAATTTAAAACAGCCTTTTTAAATTATTTCACTATGCGTTGACAGCATCCTTTAAAGCTTTTCCTGCTTTGAATTTAGGTGCTTTGGAAGCAGCAATCTGAATTGTCTCTTTTGTTAAAGGATTTCTACCTGTTCTAGCTGGTCTATTAGCAACTTCAAATGTACCGAACCCTACTAACTGTACTTTTTCACCTTTAACTAATTCTTCTGTTACAACATCGATGAATGCTTTTAATGCTTTCTCTGAATCTTTCTTTGAAAACTCTGTTTTTTCTGCAATAGCTGCAACTAATTCTGATTTGTTCATGGATATGCTCCTCCTCTAAAGTATTATAATTTAATAATCAATTGATTACTGTACTCGCTGCCCTATTATTCATTATATTGGGCAGGAGCTTGTTCGCATAGCCTTTCGTCTTTGCATTGGCAAAAACTAAAACATCTACGAATCTATTTATAAACTTATTAAGGCCATTTGTCAAGGAATTTTCTGCATTTATCTGTAAAAACAGGTGCTAAAGACTCATTTTTACCGTTTCCAAAGCAATTTAATCTTGAAACACGAAGAAATCCCCATTTTTACCCATTTGAAATACCCCTTTCATTAGATATTAATCTAACAAAAGGGGATACTTTAAACATAATAAACTCTATATTATACTCTACTGTTCCATTTGTCTTCCTAAAAAAGATGCCGCAGTACTTGCCAGCTTAGCTTCAGTATCTGTAAACTTTACTTTAGGATCCTTTGTCAATATAATAACTGCGCCTATGGCATCACCTTCACTAATAATAGGAGCAATAGCTTGATAGGAATATTCTCCTTCATCATCGTTAACAATGTTTACAAAATTCTTATCATCCTTTGAGGCTAGAACATTTTCACGTTCATTAATTACCTCTTCCAAATCTCGGCTAATGTTTTTTGTCCCTAAGTCTTTTTTTGCTGGTCCTGATACAGCGATTATCATATCCTTGTCTGCAATCGCTATTATGTGCCCTGTTGTCTGTGCTAATGCTTCAGAATATTGCTTTGCAAATTGACCAAGTTCACCAATAGGAGAATACTTTTTAAGTATAATCTCTCCCTCACGATCAGTAAATATCTCTAAAGGATCACCCTCTCGAATTCTTAAAGTACGTCGAATTTCTTTTGGAACAACTACACGGCCTAAATCATCTATTCTTCTCACAATCCCTGTTGCTTTCATACCAAACCTTCCTCCATTATATATTATAGTCAATACAGTGCAAAGATTTTAACTTGTTTCTCTATTTATATTGTTTGTAAATTGGGAAAGTTTATACATTCTGCTAATCTATTTTTATAATTTTAATTTTATTGATCTTGTCGTAAAATATCAAAAGTATTAAATATATCAAGAATTCCATATCCCCAATCCCTATTAGGATAAACAAGGTTACTGCTTCTTCTAGCCCCTCGAATTAGGAATTTCTTTGCTTCTATTGTATTCATGTTGGGATAATTTCCTCTTACAGTACCCCATTCTAAAAGCATAGCTACTACACCTGCTGTATGAGCTGATGATACACCTGTACCGGAATAAGGGATAAATCCTTGTTCTAAATCAGGTGCTAGATAGTTAACACCTGGAGCAGCAAAATCGGGCTTTGGTCTATTACTTCTTGTAAACCCCCTGCTTGCATCAACAAAAAGGTTCCCCCCCGAAGGGCTATATGCTGTCACTGTTATTAAATTTTCTACAGTACCTGGTCCAAGTATGGTTGTATAAATATCAGGTTGTAGAAAATAGGTTTGTCTCGAAATCATACTATCCATAGGTAACCATACATGGAAGCCTCTTGCTAGGTCCCCTTGTCNNTATACATTAAATCTCCACAAACCTTCTGCTGCATTTCTAAAACGAATAAGAATTAGTTGATCACCTGTTTCNCNTTCTACAGTATGATAATAGACATATATAATTGTAGCTTCAAAAATAAAGGATATCACCCTATTAAGTACAAGACTAGCTGTAATTCGAGGTATGTATTCACCACTTGGAGATAATATATCAATAGAGTATATCCCAGGAGCATCCCCCCATATTTCCATGGAGAAACTTTTGTCAGCTGGTCCTACATTTAACTCAACCGTGTTATATCCAATATTAGGTTCAATTATTCCCCTATAATGGCGGCCGAGATTTCCTTCATTTCCTGCTGCTGTAACCAAAACCAGATTAGGATAGTTCGATAACATTCCCATATAAGAGCCCATAGGGAATAATCCTTCATGAGCTCCCTGAGATGTGCCAAGACCAATACAGATAACTATAGGTTGCCCCAACTCCCTGGATAACAAAAGACAATATCGCAGCCCCCACATGATATGATTTTCTTGATAACATAGAACATCTTCAGGTACACCATAAAAATCCTTCAAATTATTTTTTGCTGGTCTTAGCTTTACTATGACCAGTTCTGCATCTGGTACTACACCAGAAAAGGCTTCTGCTGCCACAGTATTACCAGCAGCAANNNCTGCTAACATCGTTCCATGTCCATTATCATCTATACTTGGTACAATAGCCAGAGGATCTTCTGATGCTAAAGCAGCATTGATCTGCTCCGAGCGATATTCAGTTCCAAAATTAGTGTTAAAGGGATATTCTGGGCCATGAATGGTCTGATCCCATATGGCACGAATCTTAGTAGTTCCGTCTGGTCTCATAAATACAGGATTAGTATAATCAATTCCAGTATCAATACAAGCCACTAGTATACCCTGACCTCTAAGGTCTAATGTGGGTATAGTTCTGACAAGATTGACTCTTGATGCCTGTAAACTTACCTCACTTACCAAGCCAAACAAAAGTGGGATTACGGAATGTCCGAATCTGCTTACCCTACTTACATCTAAAATAGCTTCTGGCGTATGAATGATAACAAAATCTTCATTAAATGGGTGTATAATAGAATTCTCAAACTGATCCAAAACCTCAGGATTGTTTCTATAGTCAATTACATAATCCACGTAGCCTTCACTTATAATACTATTTCTCTCCTCCTCGGTCATACCATTCTCCTCTCAAACATTTTTGAATATTCTCATACTATGACATTAATTCTTAGGCTATCAAATACATTGAAAACATCAAGTATCCCATAGCCCCAATTTCGGTTGGGATATACTATATCACTATCCCGTTTTCCACCTCTAATTATCAGCTTCTTAATTTCCACTGTACTGATTCCACTAAGATTATTTCTCACATAACCCCATTCTAATATCATAGCAACTATTCCAGCCGTATGAGCTGCAGAAACGCTTGTTCCTGTATATTCAGCAAATCCTTGATTAAGAGTGGGTCCTGTTACATTGACCCCTGGTGCAGCGATTTCAGGCTTAATAACACCGATTCTTGTATAACCTCTACTTGAATTAATATACAGACTATCATCAATATCATTATATGCAGTTACTGTAATAGGCCTTTCCGAATTACCAAGTGAAAGTAAGGTTGTATAAGGGTCTGAGCGGATAAAATATGTAAAATCAGTAATAAAACCCTCCATAGGGAGCCATATGTGAAATCCAGCGTCAATATCCCCTCTTTCAAATACATTAAATCTCCATATTCCCGGTGTAGGATTGGTAAAGCGAACAAGAATTAACTGATCCCCACTTTGTGACTCTACCATCTGATAATCCACATATATTACAGTTTCTTCAAACACGAATGATATCTCTCTATTTTCATCTAAGGAGGAAGATATCCTTGGAACAAATTCTCCTGTAGGAGATTGAATATCTATAGAATAGATGCTTGGGGACTGACCCCAAAGCTCCATGGAAAAACCTGTTTCATTCTCTCCCACATTAAGCTCCACTGTATTAAACCCAATGGCTGGGTCTACTGATCCAAAAAAGTGTCTTCTTGCATTACCCTCATTACCACCAGCAATCACAATTGCTATACCAGAGGTGGTGGCTACCCTAGATAAGTAGCCACTTAATAAGCCTCTACCATCATGGGCACCCTGGGATGTCCCTAAGGCTAAGCATATAACCATAGGTTTATTCAGACGCCTGGCTGCATTTAACAAGTACTCTATTCCAAACAATATATCAGTTTCCTGATAGGCTATTGCTTCCTCTGGTATTCGAAAAAAGTCTTTTATAACTCTTTTTGCTGGTTTTAATTTAACAACAACAAATTCTACTTCTGGAGCCACACCGGAAAAACCACTTTCTGGTACCTCTCCACCCCCGGCAATTCCTGCCACCATAGTTCCATGACCAACCTCATCAGTACTTGGAACCATAGCTAAGGGATCTTCAGACTGTAGGGCTTCATCAATCTGCTCTTTCGTAAATTCACTACCATAATTTACAGTAGTTTCGTTATTTTCTGAAGATATTGTCTGATCCCATATCAATTCAATCCTGCTTGTTCCATCCTCATTTCTAAATATAGGATTCGTATAATCAATGCCAGAATCTATAACCCCCATTAAAACGCCCTGTCCTAGTAGATTAAAATTTGGTAAACTTCTAATCTGTGGCACACCTGAGGCTTCTAAGCTTTCTCTACTGATAAGACCGAACAGTGAGGGAATGGAGCTATAACCAAACTCATATACCGCCGAATTCGTTATCTGACTTGCAGGTACATGGACAACTGCAAATTCAGAATTTATAATATCTACAGTAGCATCTACAAATTGATCTAACATTGATAAATTTCCATAATATCCAATCAATAAATCCGCATATTCCTCNCTNACTATTCTACTNCTATTATTCTCGGGCATATTTACTTCACCTTTTATATTATTATTTAATCAGTAACAACTACTCTGTAGTCATTTCATGTATCATGTAAATAGAAAGGGCATAATATGCGTAGTCTGCCCTTGGTTTGTAATTTTTTCATATAGTAAAGTATATTATGCTTTCATTTAACATATTCAATCAATATTTTGCACAAAAAGCTTAACCCATTTGGAGGCCTCTGCCCGGTGACGATATTTGAATATCTATTATCAATATCATTCAATTTAATCACTCCTTTCTTAGTATTATATGTTGTCTCTTAATGGGGGTGATTTAGTATACAGACCACTATGGAGGATGAGAAACATTATAAAATATTAAAAGACCAGCAATTACAAGCTTTTTATGCTTGATGATAGCTGGCCCTTAATACTCCCCTTAGGATAAGCTTTTTTACTAGTTATTTATGCGTTAAACATTATCTTTTCACTATTAAATGCTTTGGTTATTAGTCCTGTTACAATAGCAGCCAATAGGGCTGTTGTACCAACTGTAAGTACAAATTGTAAAGATGTCAATTCACCTATCAATAGATTTTGCATGGAAATGGCACTATTGTATATTGGAATTATAAAATATTCTAACTTTGTTTGTCCAGAACCCATATATGTCATTAGACTTCCTAGCATAACTATAATGTATACTGGCATTACATAGGTATTGGCTTCTTTAGATGTTTTTGCCATAACAGCTACAAGAGCAACTAATGCAACATACAGGTATACAAGAACAAGCATAAGTACTAGAAGCTGTAGCATCTCGATTAATGTAAAAGATATTTTTATATCACCCATTACATCTCCTGCAATTCCACCCATCATTAATGGAAGAGCAATGACTATGGAAAAAGCATAAACTGCCGCTGATATACTTGATAGGATGGCTAGGGATATGAGCTTGCCAAAGACTATTTCACTCCTCTTAATAGGAGCCACCAGCATACTTGACAGGGTTCCTCTTTCCTTCTCCCCAGTTATGACATCAACTCCCAGGCCCATAGCTCCTGCAAATAGCATAATGTTTATTAGGAAAGGTAGCATAGTAGAAAGAAGCTTACCATCGGCCTTCTTTTCATTGACTATTGTTGAGCTGGAGGGATCCTTATCAATATGAAAAACTTGAAGCTGTTCAATATTTCCTAGACGATCTGCCAATATATTTTGTTGATATTCTCCTAAAACCTGCTCAACAAAATTGCTTCTTGCTATGGATGAATAATCCTCAGAAGGATTATAGAAGGTTTTTACCTCAGGAATTGGATCTCCTGCATTTTTATAAGAATTAATCTTATCTGTAAATTTATCTTCAAATACTATCAATAAATCAACATTCCCATTTCGTATATCCTCTTTAATATTGATTACATCATCATCATTATCAATATAATTAATCTCTGCTTGAAACCCTGTAGTATTGATTGTCTCATCTAAACCTAATGGAGCATTCTGAATTACAGTCTTTGGTACGTGGGTTTCAATATCTGTCATCATGTTTTCAAATAACGTCCCCATAAGTGAATACATACCAATAATCATAACAGCCGGAAGTATAAACAGGCTAAATATCAGCTTTTTATCAGAAAACACTCTAAACAATTCCTTTTTAACTATGTTTTTTGTTCCATTCATCATTATAGCACCTCCTGATTGTGAAGCTTATATAACTCAAAAAACCCATCTTCAAGGTCCTTCGTGTTGGTGCTATCAAGAATTTCTTCAAGGCTTCCCTCACTTACAAGCTTACCATTAATGATTATACCTATTTCATCACATAGTTTTTCAGCCTCTGACATTATGTGAGTGGATATAATTATAGTTTTGCCCTCCTCCTTAAGCAGCTTAAGATAATCTGTTACATTTCTTGCTGTAACGATATCAAGACCGTTGGTGGGTTCATCAAAGATTACCACCTTAGGGTCATGAACAAGACTCACTGCTATAGAGGCTTTCTGCTTCATACCTGTCGATAGCTCTTCATATTTTTTATCTTCAAAATCCTTTATATCAAAGTAGTTAAAAAGCTTATCTCTTCTTTCCATAATTGCAGTTTCCTCCATCTTATGTAACCGTCCAAAAAAATTGAACAAGTACTTAGGAGAAAATTGTGGATCTAGTTTAATTTCATTGGTAAGGAAGCTTATACTCTCCCTAACTTTTTCTGCAGATTTTTCAACATCATGGCCACATACGGTAATAGTTCCCTCTGTAGGCTTTAATAAAGTTGCAATGCAGCGTAGGGCTGTTGTTTTACCGGCACCATTAGGTCCAAGAAGCCCATATATCTTACCCGGCTTTGCTGTAAGGGTTAAGTTTTCTACTGCTCTTTTCATATTTTTCTTAGTCTTTTGCTCAACCATCTGTTTCTTAGATAGCTTATAGACTTTTGTTAAATTATTGACACAAATCATAGTGACCTTACCTTTCTTGCTAAACACAAACTATTTACAATAATTATCCAAAATCCAATATAGGACAATACTATTATTTATTCCAATCTCTGTCAACAAAAAATTATTAATTTATAAAAAAGGAACCCTATCTAATAATAGAGGGTTCCTGTATTTATTAATAGATTAGCAGATTATAAGTTCCATAGCTAAGGCTATCTCATTCACGTTGCTCTTATCCTTGCTGTCCATCACGGACTAATCTGCTTATTCGTGGATATCTTTTAAAAATGAAGTTCCTGCAACTTTAGATGGAACATCAAAATAGTCTAGTATTGTGGCTGCAATATCTGCAAATGTTTTTCTAGTTCCAAGATTAGCACCAGCTTTAACCTTACTTCCATATACAACAAGTGGTACATACTCTCTAGAATGGTCTGTCGAAGGGGTAGATGGGTCACATCCATGGTCAGCTGTTATGATTAAAATATCATCTTCCCTTAGCCCTTCTAGTATTCTTGGTAGCTGCTCATCAAAATAAGTTAATGCTTTTGCATATCCATCAATATTGTTTCTATGACCATACATCATATCAAAATCTACAAGATTGATAAAGCAAATCCCTTCAAAATCTCTTCCAGTTCTCTCAATCAGCTTCTCAATTCCATCAGCATTATCAACAGTACGAACTGTATCTGTTATTCCTTTGCCAGCAAAGATATCATATATCTTACCTACACCCAGAACATCATAATTACTTTCCTTTAATTGATCAAGCATTGTAGTACCTGGCACTAAGGAATAATCATGACGATTTGATGTTCTTGAATAATCAGGATATGTCCCTACAAATGGCCTTGCTATTACCCTACCTACCCCATGTTCACCTTGAAGCATTTCTCTTGCAATTTCACAATAACGATATTGCTCCTCTATTGGGACAATTTCCTCATGGGCTGCTATCTGGAAAACACTATCCGCTGAAGTATAGACAATTAGGGCACCTGTCTCAACATGCTCCTTACCATAATCTCTTATAACATCTGTGCCAGAGTAAGGCTTATTACATATCACCTTTCTTCCAGTCCTTTGCTCAAATTCCTTTATTACATCATCAGGGAACCCATCTGGATATGTGGGGAATGGTTGCTTAGAGATAATACCTGCAATCTCCCAATGTCCTGTAGTTGTATCCTTACCACTTGAGCTCTCAGAAAGTCTTGCAATAGCTCCATCAAAGGAATTATCTTTAATTTCTGGGAATTTCTCCTTAACCCCATCAATGTTAAATAGACCTAGCTTCTTCATATTTGGCATATTAAAATATTGGCTTGTAGAAGCAGCATATAAGGTGTGACTTCCCTTATCACCGTACTGAGCTGCATCAGGCATCTCACCAATTCCAACACTATCAAGAACTACTAAAAATACTCGTTTCATATATTTCCTCCAATCTTAAAAACCTAATTATATCATAAATTAGCGGATTAGACACTCGATATCTAATGATATCTCGTTCAATTTGCACTTATCCTTGCTATCCATCACGGACTAATCTGCTTATTCCTTAATATTATAGTTATTTTATAGCATCATGTCCATTAAATTTTCATCGATAAAATCACATACAAACATTAGATAAGCATTTTTTAATTTCTTAAGAATCCTTTAATTTTTTCATAAGTAATTTTCTGTATATTGTAACATGATATCTTCTATGATAGAATAAAGCTTAGTAAAAAATAGGCGCTTGCGATAGAACAGTTGAGTACATAGATCATGAAGTGATTATATTATGGATTTATCTAGCTTGCAAGCACCAACGACACTATTAAAGAATTATGCATAATAAAGAAGGGTTGATATTCGTGAAGACAAAATTAAATAATATTAAGGAACTTCTAACAAAGTATAAACACGGTTGGGTATTCTCATATTTTATTATCTATATGATATGGTTTACCTATCTGGAGAAAACTATCACCACTAAGTTTACTCCTGTTTATTCTAAGTTAGATGATTTAATACCATTTGCAGAGATATTTATTATTCCTTATCTACTTTGGTTCATATATATTTTTATCACAGTAATGTACTTTTTCTTAACCTCAAAAACTGATTTCTATAAATATTGCGCCTACCTCTTTATTGGTATGACAATATGCTTGGCCATCTTTACAATCTGGCCCAATGGACATTATTTGAGAGAGAATTTGAATACCCTAGGTAGAAGCAATATCTTCATAGATATGATGGCTAAGATATACCATATAGATACGGCTACTAACGTATTCCCGAGCATTCATGTATTTAACTCTATTGGAGCTTTAATCGCAATTTATAAAAGTGAAAAGCTTAGTAAAATTAGGTGGATTAGATGGTCTGGGACTATATTAACAGTGTCCATATGTATGTCTACAGTCTTTCTTAAACAACACTCAATCATAGATGTATTTGGAGGATTAGCTCTCGGTTTAGTTATGTATGTGGTTGTATATGTCCCTACATGGGGAAAAGAATCAAAAAAAGTGGAGCAAGGACTCTCCAACATATAATTTAATTTCTTTCTATTTTAAAAATAAGTATAAAAAAGTGGGTCAGTTCATTCAGGTTGAACTGACCCACTTTTTTTACTATAAACGACATACCCCGTTTTAGATATATATATTCAAATTCCCGTCAAAAGCCTCATATACGATGAATTTCGTTAATTAATTAGTTTCTACATTCCCAAGTAACATGACACATATTTCACTTAGTTGAAGCCGTAGATTTTTCTAGATATATTATATCCCACTTCAACTATTCTTCGACCAAATTTACCTGGCAGATTTAGTGTGCGACCAAGGATTTGTGAACGTATCTTCTTGTAAAGCCATCTATCATAGGCTTTAAGATAATCCCACAACTCTTCCTTTTTAGCAATACTCTCATCTGAGCCCTCTTTAATCAGGAATACAGAGCTAACAGCCATCATCATTGATAGATATTTTATCATATAATTCTGTAGTTTCTTTGGCTTAATCTGCTGTAAACTATGGGATTCTATCATAATCTTTGTGATCTTAAGCTGCTGATCAATTCTCCTTATCATAACCCGCTCATTTACCGACTGATCATCTCTACCGATAAAATAACGATATAGATTAACATCCATATAATACATGGTTTTTACAAAGGGTAGTGGCTGATAAACAAAAATGTTATCCACATAGAAGGTGTGTTTTGGCAGGATTATTCCACAATCCTTTAATAGTTTTGTACGATATATTGTGGAATGCATAAGAATATTCTGACTCTGCCTAAAATGAAGAATTTCATTCCATGTAAACACTTGATCCTTTGGTAAAGCCCAGTGGTAATTAATAACCTTCTTCCTCTTAGCTCCAACCTTTTCATAAACATAATTAGCTAAGAAAAGATCAGGACTACTACCATCTGCAATTAACTCCTTAAGCTTTCTTAGTACATCCTTAAGGGCTTGCTCATTCACCCAATCATCACTATCTACCACCTTAAAATATAGGCCTGTGGCATTAGCTAGACCAGTATTAACAGCTTCTCCATGTCCCCCATTCTCCTGACTAACAATTCTAACGATTTTTGGATATTTTTCTTGATATGACTCACCTATCTTTTGCGTATCATCGGAGGAGCCATCATTAACAATAATAATCTCCATATCGTTACCACCTGTAAGTAGGGTTTCTATGGCACGATTCATATATGCTGCAGAATTATAACATGGTATCACTGCTGTCATCAGCTTCATAACTCACAACTCCTTTAAACAAGATTCTCTGGATTTAATGGTTCTAACTCTTTAACAACAAATCTACCGTCTTTACGGATTAAGACATCATCAAAATATATCTCTCCTCCACCATACTCAGGAGTCTGAATACATACAAGATCCCAGTGAATTGCTGAGGAGTTACCATTAGCAGCCTCATCATAGCAGTTACCAGGTGTGAAGTGGAAGGATCCCATAATTTTCTCATCAAAGAGGGTGTCTTTCATAGGCTTTAAGATGTAAGGATTTACTCCAATAGCAAATTCACCAATATAACGTGCTCCTTCATCAGTATCAAGGACATGATTAATTCTTTCACTATCATTAGCCTTAGCTTCTACAATCTTACCATCTTTAAATGTAAATGAAATGTCCTCATAGGTGAAGCCTTGATAGACAGCTGGTGTATTATATGTTAATGTTCCATTAATAGAATCCTTAACTGGAGCCGTATATACTTCACCGTCAGGAATATTACAATCTCCTGCACATGGAATAGCTGGAATACCCTTGATAGAAAAACTAAGGTCTGTTCCTGGTCCAACAATTCTAACCTTGTCTGTGCGATCCATAAATTCCTTTAAGGCCTCCATGGCTGTTCCCATCTTAGAGTAGTCTAGGTTACATACATTAAAGTAGAAGTCTTCAAAAGCCTCCTCACTCATGTTAGCAAGCTGTGCCATAGATGCATTAGGGTAACGAAGAACAACCCATTTAGTCTTCTTAACACGAATATCATGATGAACAGGTGTTGCATAGTAGGTTTCATATATTTTCATCTTCTCAGCTGGTATATCTGACATCTCTGATACGTTCTCACTTCCACGTATTCCTATATAGCAATCCATCTTATCCATCTCACTGGCATCAACCTTAGCTTTAAGGGACATCTGCTCTACTGTACAGTTAAGTAATACTTCTCTTTGTAGTCTTGGATTTGTGTAATGTACAAAAGGAAATCCTCCTGCCTTATATACCTCTTTAACTACCTGTCTAGCTAATCCTTCTGTAGATGCTCCAGTATAATGAACATATACATTTTCACCTTGTTTTACTCTCATTGAGTAATTTACTAAAGTATGTGCTAATTTTTTAATTCTTTCATCCATAATCTTTATACCTTTCCTAGAAAACAATCTTCCTTATAACTGACTAATATATCAAATATCTCAGTAGTTAGAATATTTCCTATTATATTTATTTGAAAGTGTATCTTTAAAGATCCACTTATCATCATTATTAATTTCTTCTTTTAATCTAAATATGAAATAAATACATTCCCAGCCTGCTCAAATAAATCATTGGCAGCTTGTAATCCCATCTTCTCAACCTTCCCGGATTTAGGGTTAATAATCATTATATTAAATGTGTTATATCCATATATAAGGACACCATCTTCCCTGTTTGTCATGGCGATAACTGGCTTTCCTGTATAAACGTAGTATAATGCATCATCAAGACTAATACCTGTTAATCTAATAGGAGTAAAATCAGAGTTAGAGTCCCTACTTATTTTATCATTTCGCAAAAGCTCCATACATTTATCCATGGTTTTGCTGGTAGTAACTTCCCAGCTCAGATTATCAAACCTATCTAGAGTATAGCTGTTGGTTTTGACTCCTCGCTCCCAGACCAGCTGCATCTTGTTGTTAATAACTACACCAGCATTATCATAGGCAAGAGCAATAGCATCACTTGCTTCTTTATAGGACCCAGCAACATCACCCATTATATACGGATAATAGTATATCATATCATCATCCATACCTGATAGTCTAACCGTAGGATCCTGAAATATTATTGTATTTATTGTAGAAAATTCTGTAGGCTTTGCTTCCATATTAAAGCCTGAGGGTAAATCTAAATATAATTCTGTAAGAGCCTTATCAGTGACTCTTGTAGTTACTTGAGTTACAGGCTGCTCGCTTTTTATCTGATTCATAATATAATCCGTTGCTACAGGAGTATAAGAAATTATCCCATTCCCATCTGCCTTTTGTACTCTAAATAGCTCAACAACATTCACCTTAACTTCTATATCTATAATGTAGTAGCCACTTTCCTCATAACGCTTTAGTACCTTTTTATCTAGGGATGCTATTTCTACCACACTAAGAGGAGCAAGAACCCTACCATCTACATGGGTTATTATATTATCCTTTTTTACAAACCCATATATTATATTAGAATCGATCTTATCCATAAGCAAAATACTATACCCTGGAAGACTTTCAATCATTTGGATCTCCCCAGATTCCATATCCATAATCAATATAGTCTCTGATAATTTAGGGTCAGAATTACCCTGCCAAGCAACAATACCCATATCTTTAAATACAAAAACTTGATCCTTATATACAGAGGTTGCCAGCTCGGATAACTTATGGGTTATTAAATCATAGGAATAAATCCTATTGTTCATATGAATATAAAATACATCCTTAGAATTAACATAAGCAAACTTACCTATATTCTCTTTTAAGGTTTGGTAAGGCTCATCAACAGGGATATACACCATTTCTTCAATTCTGTTCTCTGCTCGGACATAATGATACAAAATAACAGCTACTTTTCCTTCATAGTTTCCTCTATTCATGTATCCATAAACTACAAAGTCCATATTCCCTTCATTATCCATATTAAGAATCCTGATATCATGTTGATTATATCTATCTCTTATAAAATCTGATTCCTCTTGAACGAAGGAGAATACTTTTATTATTTCATTTTTATCTAAATGGTAAAGCCAAAGCTCCTCGCTACGGACAAAAGCTAATTTGGTTTGATCTGCACTAGCAAGAGTAGGTACCTCATAGTCACTAGATATTCCTAATTTCAGTTCACTCTTACTAACACTGGCTAGATTCACATCAAATAAACTTTCCATGGTTCTTTCATAGTTTAGCAGATACATACGGTTTGTACTGTATCTACAACGATAAAACTCCATAACTCTATAATACTCAATATTACCTTCAATTTCAGCACTAATAAAATAGTCTAGTCGAATAAGGGCAATATCTGAATATATTTCAACAATGGTTGGAACAACATCAGTTACAATCTTTGGATTAAGATTCCCCCAGGTAATTTGCTCAAAATCCGAATGAATATTAACATATGCCAAGGTTGTATTATCAGCCTTTGAATCATATTCTAAGTATTTTCTAATATTCTCAGCTTCATCCTTGTTTTTAATAGCATTATGAAAATCCATAACAAAGGTAATCTGATCATGTAGATGGGCATCAGAATATAATTTTATTCGAGTATAATAATACATCTTCTGGCTCTTACTAGATATCAAGGTGATTTTAACCGCGTATTCTTTCCCAGGTGTCAGTTCTTCCCTGAACTTAACTTTAGCAATCTTTGAATCTTCCTGTTCATCAAATACACTTACAGAACTGGACTCTATAAGTTCATTACCATGGAACTCTCGAATCTCATAATTCATCTTCCTAATATCATAATCCATCTGCCTAACCTTAATCTCAAATCCTTGATCTGTGCCAATAGGAGTAACTGATTCCCTTAGTTTATTAGCATTAAGGTTACTACTATATCCGTGTAGCAGATTAATCTCATCTTCCCCTACAATCAGTGTTACAAGGGGAAAAGTTGCATCCTCCATAATAGTAGTGTTATTAAAGTCGAATACAACTTCCTTAATATCCTTGCTAAAATAATAAATAGAGGCAATAAATATTCCTATTAAAATAATAATTCTATATATATTCTTTAACACACTATTCATCCATGCCTTTCTTCAATTTGGAGCAAGTTCACACTTGTCACTAAAGCTCCATTTCTTACACTATTTCACTATATCATGAAAAAAAGTTCTTCATAATCTTGGCACTCTACCATAATCGCAAGCAAGCTTGCATTCTTCATTACCTTTTAACTATATCATATTTTAGTTCAAGATAAAGCAAAATAATGTAAATTTTTCATTGCAATTCCTACCCATTCCTTATTTTACTGTCTTTCCCTCATTTAAACAATAATATAATTATAAATTTTATCTTAAGACTCACTTTAGTTAATCTCACAATTTATTTCATAGTGCATACTATGTTATAAAAAGTAACGGGGTAATATTATGTCCAACTCTGATGTCTACAATAATGAAGATAAAAATATATTAAGGAAATCCACTCTTAATGACAAGATCAATTATAAAGCACCAAGCATGACTAATGAATACAAAAGTGTAAATAATTATAGAATTCCCATACAGAACACTCCAAGTTTCAATCGGCCCTATCTTCAAAGTATTCCATATAACAGACCTAACAGAATATATGTAGCGAACAACTCTACTTATCCTATGCCTAGTAGAAGTAATACTATGGCTTCATATCAACATGATTACTATGATCTGGATATGGATATAGTAAATATTAAGAGACTATATCCTAGCACTGTAAGATCACTAGAGCCTTTTATCAACGAAGAATGTGATAAACTAGACTATGAGGGAAGCTTTATGTTTGATGAAAATCCAGATAAAGTTTCCGTAGAACGAATTGTAGATCGGATCTATGAAAGAACTAATCCACTTGATGATGAACCAGAGTTAGAGGCATCATATATGATAGGGAGACGTCGCCGCCGGGATAATCGTCGTGATATTATAACTATTATTTTATTAAATGAATTTCTCAATAGGAGAAGGCGTCGTCGCAATAGAAGACCTTATTATTAAACACTTAAAAACCAGGCTTTTCAACTCTTTGAAATAGCCTGGTTTTATTAATCTTTAATAAGCCTGGGACAATATTGGGGTAGCCAAAGAAATCTTAGTTTTATTAAGCTCTTCATCATAAGTCACAGCTATTTGAATATTGACCTTACTATCTAGTGACATAATGTAATCGTTAATTAACCCAGTATATGCATAGACAGTAAACAATTCATCTTCTTCATATTCCAATATTATTTCTCCATGTAGGTCCTTAACTAGGTCCCTTACAATAGACTTTTTATCATCCTTTGATATCAAGCCATTGTAGGCTCCTGCAAATTCCATGGTAATCTGTTTGTTTGATACACCAAGATCCATTAAGGTTTTATTAATATCATTCTTAAGCTTCTCAATACTTTTAATGCCTTTAAGAACATTAATCCTGATAATAATATAATGCCTCATTTGGGCTATGCCTTTTGTTTCTTCTTCTAGACTAATCACTTTAATTTCAGTGTTAGCTCTTTTGGCCTCTTTGGTATATGAATATTCACTATATGAACCTTCTTTAATTACTCTTACATCACTGTCTACATTCAAATTTATAGCATTAGCAATTTTTAATATTATATCTTTCTTATCTGTTTCACTTAAAAACTCCGATTGACTTTCTGCGATAATTTCTAAGCTACTTTCCATCTCCTCCATCTCGGTTTTTATAAAGGCCTCTGTAATCTGGAAATCCTTTAAGAATAGATGATTTATAGCCACCTGTGTTATTACTGCAATCCAAAGTACCATTGCCAAATATAAAGTTATCTGTATCCGTTTTGGAGAAAATATACCCTTTATAGTTTCCAAAAGAGTCACCTCCACAAATTGAGATTTACTATGTATATAATAGCTTCACCCAAAATCAGAGGTTTATTCAAATCAATCTTCTTCCAGCATACTTATTCTTTTCATATGTCTCTCAGCACCGGAAAAATCTGTGCCCAAAAATGTTTCAACAATTTTTAATGCCAGTCCCGGACCAACAACCCTTGCTCCCATAGCTAAAACATTAGCATCATTATGAAGTCTAGTTGCTTCGGCACTAAAACAATCATGGCAAAGTGCGGCACGGATTCCCTTCATTTTATTAGCAGCTATAGATATACCTATACCTGTTCCACAGATAATAATACCCTTATCACATTCTTTATTCTGTATCGATCTACCAACTGCTTTGGCAAAATCGGGGTAATCACTTGCATCAACCTTAGCAGAACCAAAATCTTTATATTCAATCCCTTTTTCATCGAAATAATCTGTAATCACTTTCTTAAGCTCATATCCTGTATGGTCATTACCAATTGCTATCATATTAATAACCCTTCCTTTCAAGTCATATATTTTTATCTATTGTCAGAATTTACTTTATAAAAGGCTTTCTTTACCAAACGGGCAAGGTCAGTATAACATTCATCATAATCCACCAAAGTTCCACCATAAGGATCAACAACATCACCTATTTCACCTGTATACTCTTTGATAGTATACACTTCCTTAGCCTCAGGAAAGTCCTCAATTACTTTCTTTTTTTGATTCTCTGTCATGGTAAGAATTAATGTAGCTTCATCAATGTCGGAAGACTTTAAGCCTTTAGACATATGATTCTTTAGGGCCAGCTCATGCATATCTAAAACCGTTTCTGCCTTTGGATTAATTGGTTCGTTAAAAAGTACAACTAAGCCCCTAGACAACACCTTAATGTCCCCTACTTCATCCAAGCTCGTGTATATAGCCTCGGCGATAGGACTTCTACAAGTATTCCCCGTACAAACAAAGATTAGTTTAGTATATTTCCCCATTTTAATAACCATGCCTTTCTTCAGTGTGAACTCCCTTCACACTAGCCTGCAAAACTTTTTATTACACATTAACAATCTGATATCCAGCAGCCTTAAGTAACCTGTTCATAATAGCTTGTCCATAGCGGTTATCTGAGTAGCTCTCAGTGTAAATATATTCAGTATGAAGCGTATCAAACTCACGTAATATTTCATAAAGTCCTGCTGCAATTGAAGCTTCATCATTTCTTGTTCCTATTGATTTAATTATACCATATTGATATAAATCCTTTGTTTCCTCAGTAGCTATAATTCCAACACTATAGCCCTTGTCCAATTTCTCTCTAGCCATTTTATTAATTGTAGTAATTACCTTGTCTAGTTCCCCCGAATATATTGTAAGGCTNCCTTCAGGAGCATAGTGGCGATACTTCATACCAGGTGCTTTAGGTCGGATATTAGGGTCTATAGTTGTTCCAATTATTGCGGGATCNTATTGAACAGGTCCAATAACATTCTCTAGCATATCTTTTGTTATAAAACCTGGTCTAAGGATCATTGGCGTTCCTTCAGATAGATCTACAATAGTTGATTCTAATCCTAAAGTAGCACTGCCTCCGTCGATTATCATGTCGATTCTTCCATTTAAATCATTAATAACATGGTTAGCNTTAGTTGGACTTGGTTTACCTGATAGATTGGCACTGGGTGCCGCAACAAATACCTTNGATTGATTAATTAGCTCCCTGGCTATCACATTAGCAGGTAACCTAATTGCCACCGTATCAAGTCCTCCAGTAGTTTCGTAGGGAACAGTATCCTTTTTCTTTAATATAATAGTTAAAGGACCTGGCCAAAAGCTATCTGCAAGCTTATATGCCTCCTCTGGTACTTCTTTTGCTAAGACCTCCATGTCATTCTTGTGAGCAATGTGAACTATAAGTGGATTATCAGATGGTCTGCCCTTTGCAGCATATATTTTTCTAGATGCTTCCTTATCAAGCCCATTGGCTCCCAAACCATATACTGTCTCAGTAGGAAATGCAACTAGTCCTCCATTTCGTAAGACNCTTGCTGCCTCCTCCAACTCTTTAGTTTGAAAATTATCTATATCCACTTTAATTATTTTTGTTTTCATAATATATGCATGCCCTTTATCACCGTCTGCAAATCCCAATTCCTCAATCTGCTCTTTAATTATACTCTTAATGCCTAATTGGGATTATACCATCATTTATCAAGAAACTCAATTATACCTAGATAAATTCCCTGAGCTAGTTTTTCTTGGTATTCCTCATTAACAAGAAGAGAGGATTCATTATAATTAGATAAGTATCCACATTCCACTATAACCAAAGGACACTCTGTTTTTTTAAGCATGTAATAGCTAGTGTTAGATTTAGCTTTCCTATGATTATCGTCTCCTAAGGTTTCCTTGATCTTTCCTTGTAGTATTTCAGCCAGCCGCCTTCCTTCAGGAGATTCCTGATGATAAAATACCTGAGCCCCTTTTACATACTCCTCAGTAAAGCTATTTTGATGTATACTAATAGCTATCACAGGATTACTTTCATTAATCAAGTGGATACGATTATTTAGATCGGTTCTTTTTTTATTAGAATCGGTTTCTTCATACAATCCAATATCTTCTTCCCTAGTCATTATAACCTTAAATCCATTGTCCTCTAATACTGTCTTNAACTTCAGGGAGATACNTAGATTAATATCCTTTTCTANGTCTCCATTAACCCCTACTTTTCCAGGATCTCGACCTCCATGACCTGGATCCACTACAATTAGAAGTTTTTCTTGTGAGTCTTCACTACCCATAGAGTTAAATAAATTTTTCATAGCCCTTACAGATTGCTTAGAACTTAAAAGCCATGCCAAGTAAACTAAGATCAAAAATATTACATTAAAATATTTCTTCATAATCTCTCTCTGACTAACACATTATTCCTTTAATCATATGTGAAATTATGAAAATCTATTCTATATGGCAGAGAAACTAAGCTTACTCAAAATATCTTGTTACTATATTCCATATGCTCTCTTTCTCTAAACCAAGCTTCCAGGCTGCAATTCCAGCCACATCAGCCTCATATATAACCTTGAGCTTCTCCTCTATGGAAGTATCCTCCTCCAGCCACATTCTATATAAAGCTCCGTCCTTCTCATATTCACCGTAATAGTAACCATAGGTATCCTCCCATTCAGGCTCAACCCCGTTATCTGCTAATATATTAGTAGCAGGTGTCATAGAAAAGCTTTCAGATGAAACAGTACCATCACTAGATTCCTTCCAGAGCCTTGTATAAAATGGTATTGCTATTATTGTTTTTTCCTTAGGAACTATATCTAAGGTATTTCTTACAGCATCCTTTGTAAAACCTATTGAAGCTACCGGTCCTGCTACTTCAGATCCTGCATAGTACTCGTCATAGGCCATAATTATTACATAATCAACAATAATTCCTTGTTCCTCTCTATTGTAATGAGCTGTATATGATGATGGTACATAATTATCAACAGATAGAACTATTCCATTATTGCGACATTTGACAGATAGCTCCCTTAAAAATTGTATATAGTGATCTCCTGCTTCTGAAGGTATTTTTTCAAAGTCAATATTAATACCATTAAGTTTGTACTTTAATGCAGCCTCAACCAAATTATTAGAAAGAGTTTCCCTTCTTGATGTATGGGATAAAAGCTCATTCATACTAACCTCTGTATTAAAATCATCAACAAGTCCCCAGACCTCAAGACCTAGACTGTTAGCCTTTTCTACATATGCTTCGCTAGCTAAGGAGGAAATAGCTCCTTGATTGTCAATTATAGAAAACCATGTAGGAACCACAACATCAAGGGATTTAGTTGGTTTAATCAGGGCTTCAAGGTTATTAACAGCATCCGTATTAAACACCTGATGAAATACAAGATTAATTTTGCCTGATCTGGTCTGAGCAGTATATTTAGGCGGAAGATAATCACTATCCACAGTTTCATAAAATGATTCTTTTATATGCTTATTCCTAACATAACCCATTATACCATCTTCAGTCATTAACATTGTAAAGCCTTTTTTGGGAGCCTCCTCCATACCTACATACATTAGCTTTGTATCAACTGGTAGCTCCCTAAGAATAGGACTTTTAATGCTAGCATCCTGTCTTAGCTGAGTGGCTTTTTCTACTTCAGTAAAGAGGTAATCTCCCCACTTATAATCTATAACCACACGATTAGGATTTGAATAGAATTTATATGTCATATCAGAATATTTAGATACAAAATCAATTGAAATATATACTTGGTCTGCAAACACTTTAGCAATAGGATAATTCCCAGTCTCAGTGGTCTTTATCATACTTTTAGTGAAAGAATAGCTAGTGCTTCCTGCCTCTGTTTGTAATATCTCATCTGGAGTGGTATATGTCAAAATATTTTCATTATAATCCCAATAAAATCTATGATTAAACTCTCTTATAACGGTTTCATAGTCTATGTATACCTGTCCGTCAATAAGTAGCCCCTTCTTCCCATATTTATGATCCTGCATTATTATTAAAGCTTCATTATCCCCAACAGGATAATAATCTGTTAAATCCATAACCTGGTCACTAGGTGATAACCTTTCAATAATTGTAATAGTTAATGCTACTGCTATAATTATAATAACAATTGCTGTACCGAATACTGCAATTTTCGACCTCTTATCCATTAATAACCCTCCTATGTCGATGACCTTGATATATTATAGCATTAATTCTACATACAGTCATTACTAAATTTCCCTTAATTAATGTATAAAGGTAGATATATTGACATTAATAAAGCTTGTCCATCCACTATTATGAATAAAACCTGGCAGCTAAGGTGCAGCTGGGAATACTTTTCCAATAACTATTTTTTAAAAGTACAGAGGGCTTTTTAAGTCTTTCTCAGCTTAATTAACTGCCAGGCTCCTGGTTCATAGATATATGAAATACTTTGCTATAGATATTATCAGAATGAAGAAAGATGCATTCTACTTTTTCTTAATTTCTTATATCAGGATAAGGAGACCATTGTGATATGTTATACTCATCCTTTAAAGATAAATCACAAGTTGATAATATACATAGCATGACTTCAAAATGTAAAAATTGAATTGAAGATCTTACAGGTTTTTTTAGATATCATGGTTGGTTCCTTTTCATAGGGAACCCCATAAATATGTCCAGATAGCTTCCCCCTTAACCTTTTTATAGTTGATCTATCATTGTATGGAAGAAGATATATAATAGACCTGTTTCTATAAAGTTCTTCCCTTTCTTTAGCAAATTCTAATAGCTTATCTTGATTCCAGGGAGCTAGTCCTCCTATAATAATCTTAATACTGCATCTTAAAAATTCTTCTAGGTTTGTATTATGTCCTACTCCAAGATCAAGGATAATGTTTTCATAGTTTTGGTTAAGTATGGTTGCATACTGGTTTGGCATCACCTCCTTATAGCAGGTTAACTGATGAAAAGAGAAGCCGCCTGACACTTCACTGCTCCAAGCATAAGCAGACTGAATTCGATTAAAATCACCATGATTATTACACTCAAGTAAAGCAGTATCTTCTCCCAGCCTTTCACTAAGGTACATCCCTATCATTAAGGCTGTGAAGGTTACACCTGCCCCCTGGTGAGCCCCAACTATACCAATTGTCCTAATGGGTTTATTATTGCCTCTAGCTTTGATTCTAGCCATTAACATTGGTCTTCTTCTCATAGCATCCCTTTCCTATCGAACTTTGCTTCAATCATCCGTACTACTTCATCAAATATTTCATGGCCCTTCTTTCCAGTCCCCCTCCCCAATGGATCAGCTCCATAAGGTATACGATAGCAATTTTTATGTTTCATACTTTTCATAACCCTATGAAATTGGCTTCCATCCAGGAAATTAAAGAAATATAGGATATCCTCATGGTGCTCTGTAATTCTTAATGCTTTTTCTGAATAATATAATTCCCAGTCCTTGGCACCAAGAACCATGATCTTAATATCCGCTGCTATAAAGTCTTTAAGATTTACTTCTGTTAGACATCCATAATCCTGTACTCTTATAAAGTTCTCTAGATTATCTTCCATCGTAATTAAATCCTGTGAAAGCATTGATATTCCCTTTATCTTTATAATATTGGTATGAGTATCAAGCCCATCATATTGACTTTTAATCTTACTAATCAAATTACTTTGGTTTTTTTCTTCATATATAATGTTTTTCCAACGTAATGATAAATATCTACAAAGCTGTAGAGAAAGATGGGTCACGCCTATTCTTGGCTGAGATCCAATTAAAGCGATTTTCAGGGTTAAGGATTTATCATTGTAATTCTTTTCTTTATGCATTAGAGATGACAAATGCTTACTAAGTCCAGTGACACTTCCATATCTTTGAGAGGGATTGTATTTTAGACATCGATTTATTATCCGTTTTAATTTTTTTGAACAAGGTCCATTAAGATCAATATTAGAAATATTTTTAGAATTGTTTGTTAAATATCTACCTGTTACCATATAATATAACATCATACCAATACCATACACATCACTTCGCTCATCGGCCCTTTTATTGGCAAATACCTCAGGGGCGCTATAGCCTCTTGTGGCCATATATTTTTGTTCCTCATGTAGCTCATCCTGATAAAGGGCACTACCGAAATCTATAAGCTTTAGTGTTCCATCAGCAATCATAATATTCTCTGGCTTAATGTCGATATATATTATAGATCTCTTTGATAAATGAAGATATAAGATAAGATCACAAAGCTGTAATCCATATGAAATAATCTCACATTCACTTATTGGTCTATGGGACATAACATATTCTTTTAATGTTATTCCTTCAATATATTGCTCAATAATATAGGAACCATATTCATTTTCCTCAATATCATAAATTATTGGAATACAGGAATGTTTGAGATTTTTTAAAAGAAAAGCTTCTTTTATATGATAATCATATAAGGGATTATTATTAGAAATGTACTTGATTGCACGATAAGAATTTAGTTTGATGTGTTCGGCGAGGTATACACTGGCAGTACCTCCCCTGCCTAGTTCCTTGATTACTCGATATTTATTGAACCATATCTCTTCTTTAACTCACTCCTTTCATATCATCATTAATGCAAAAGAAATAAAGACATTTCCTATTATACCCATAATATGGATTATAATCAATATTTATTGCCCCATATAAATTAACAAACATTTTAAAAACTTTTGTGTAAAATTACGATAAACAGATTAGTCTATGGTATACAGAGCATTTTATGTGACATGTTTTTTGTCACAATAGAATGATATGGATAACATGGATAAGTGCAAAATGAACGAGATAGTGCTAGCTATCGAGTTTCTAATCTGCAGGCTTACGGGTAAAGTTATTTATTTATTATATAAATGCCATATAAATTTCATATCTTACCGTATTGACTTTACAATCTTTTTAAATTATACTTCTTTTACACTAATAGATTTAATGTAGCAATATTAACCGTTCCTTTTTAACAAAGAAAGGGGTGTACTCTATGAGAATTGAAAAAATTAGTGATAATCAGATAAGATGTACCTTGAATAAGAGCGATTTAATTGACCGCGAATTGAGAATAAGCGAATTGGCATACGGAACTGAGAAAGCAAAAGCGCTCTTTAGGGATATGATCCAACAGGCTTTTTATGAATTCGGTTTTGAAGTAGATGATATACCTTTAATGATTGAAGCAATTCCTGTTTCTACAGAATGCCTTATCCTAGTTATTACAAAGGTTGAGGATCCTGATGAACTTGATACTAGATTTTCTAAGTTCTCGTCATTTAACCTTAGGGAAGATTCCGAGAATGATTATTCTGACGATGATGCTTATGCAGATGAGATTATTCAAAACTTCGAGGATAATTCATTAGAGGACGGGGATGAGCTTATTAAGGATGATCAAGAATCTTCAGAATCCGATGATAACCTTCAAGCCGAGAAAATTGGTGTTAATATTAGTCCTAATTTCACAAAGATTTTTTCCTTTAATTCCTTACAGGAAGTTATCGATCTTTCTAATATATTAGTGGGTGTATATACAGGAAACAATACCCTTTATAAAAACCCTTTGACTTCTATTTACTACTTGGTCATTACTAAATCTGACCACACACCTGAAGAATTCAACAAAATATGTAATATAATTTCCGAATTCGGTAAAGCGGAGAGATACACATATGCAAGTACTACTTATTATGATGAACACTATGAGGTTATTGTTAGGAACCAAGCAATACAAATCCTTTCAGTCATGTAGCACGTTAGGTAACTGGGCCATAACTGGCTCAGCAACCTATTACTAGAATCATAAAAGGATGAGGTTTACCTCATCCTTTTTTAGGTGTTCTCTTATTGTCCCACAACCTCTTTGATCCTATCCATTAAATCATCTGGATCCATACCGTGAACCATTGCTGCTTCCTCAATTGTTTCTCCTTGAGAAGCTGGGCATCCGATACAATGCATACCCATATCCATTAATACAGGGATAATATTCTGATCAGCTGCTATTGCTTGAGCAATTGTCATATCCTTAGTTATAGCTGCCATGTCGTTCCCTCCTTCATCTATAATTGTATGAACGTCACATAGAAAATTATCTACGTTTATTATTCATATCCTTATTTGCAGTTTAGCAAGCAAGCTTGCAATCTTTCGCTACGTTTTTTATTATATTCCATCCTACTTATTCCGTCAACCCACAAAATTAGTAATTATATCTTGCTTTATGGCACTTCATATATTAAAATATAGTCGATTGTATAAAAAGGAGGATGAAAGCTATGGCATATACTATTAATGACGAATGTATTAGCTGCGGAGCTTGTCAAGCAGAGTGCCCTACAGATTCAATTTCTGAAGGTGCAGCGCATTATGAAATTGATGCAGATTCTTGCATAGATTGCGGGGCTTGTGCTGATGTTTGCCCTACAGATTCTATCTCAGCATAATAATACATAACCGAAAGAAGTACGCGTTCGCGTAAATAAAGTTGAGGATAGTATTAAGTACATACTATCCTCTATTTTTGTCCGATATTATATTTCTTATCCATTTTACTAATTCATCCTTTTCGTGAAGTGCAGATTATAAGCTCTGATGCTTTGTACATCATGGGCTAATCTGTTTATTCGTAGATATTATATATAAACATGAGTATTCTTCTTAAAAAACTTTGATTTCTTTTTTCCTTTTGAATCTAATGCTGCTGCTGTCATCATTCTACTTTTCTGGTAATCTCGAATAGTCATATCCAATTTACGAAAACGATCTTCTTCTTTCTCTTCCTTTAATCTCATTAAAAATTTCATTTCTCTAAGTACATTCTCAGTTATATTAGATCCTATATCCTCTTTTAGCTCAACATTATTTTCTTTTAAAGCCCCTGTTATTATTTCATTCATTATCGCTTTGAATTGATCCATTTTTTCATTAGGCTTATGGGTTATATCATGAATTTCTTCCTTAGCAACTAAGCTTGTCCCATTGTCAGTTTCTGTTAAGTTCACTTCATCAATCATATCATTCACCTTTCCATCTTGATCTTTCTTAAAATCAACCCCCGTAAATGTATCAAGGGAACCATTATTATCAATGTTAAGCAACATCATCTTAATAGCCTTGAGCTGAAAGCCCTGATCTTTTAAACTTTTTACAGTCTGTAGAAGTTTTATATCAGACTCATAATAGTATCTATTGTTCATCTCATTACGGTTAATTGGTAGTTCAAGCTCTTTCTCCCAATAACGTAGTACATGATCTTCAACACCAACCCGTTTAGATGTTTCTGAAATCATATACCTAACTTCGTCCATCTTTTCTCCTCCCTTTGCTGTAATTATTTACCACTTTTTACATTATAACATAGCAAACCTCAATTGCAATATCTTTTCCACATATTCCCATTAAACTTGTCGACACAAAAAAAGGAAACCTTGGATAAGTTTCCTCTTTTCAACAGGTTATCAAAAAATCCTATGAGATAACCTTAAACATCTATTATTTATTTAATATTAAGCTAATATTTTTCAGTTCTTTTCTCATAGCTTCCAAGTAAAAACATGAGGAATGAAGCTGTCATCCCTAAGATAAATATAACGGGCCATACATTAGTTACACCTCTACTCTCTATTATACTATCCATAATATTGGGGGATATAGACACTCTTTGGAAGATCAAAGTAGGTAAGTTTAATACTTTTACCATTCATCATTAGGCCTTCTCTTAATCTATCTTTCTAAGTTTGCAAATTTAGTGTATTGGGCTAACCATGCAAGCTTGACGGTCCCAACAGGACCATTTCTTTGTTTACCTATTATAACTTCTGACACACCGGGTTCCTCTGTATCATGATTATAATAATCATCTCTATATATGAACATAACAACGTCCGCATCCTGCTCAATCGCTCCTGATTCTCTAAGGTCAGATAGCATAGGCCTTTTATCAGGACGAGATTCAACAGCACGACTTAGCTGAGAAAGAGCCACAACAGGAACATTGATCTCTCTTGCCAATGATTTTAAGGATCTAGAAATCTCTGATATCTCTTGCTGTCTCGATTCTGAACGTTTACTACCAGACATTAACTGTAGGTAGTCAATTATAATAAGTCCAAGGTTCTTCTCCATCTTTAGTTTTCTACATTTTGATCGCATCTCGCTAACGGAGATAGCAGACGTATCATCAATTACAAGATTAGAATTACCAATAATTCTTGCACTTTCCATTAGGCTAGTCCAATCATCATTGGATAAATTACCTGTACGAATCGCTTGGGAGTCTACCCTAGAGTTCATAGACAGGATACGCTTAACAAGCTGATCTTGTGACATCTCCAGGCTAAAAATCGCAGTAGTAATATTAGATTTAAGAGCCACATACTCGGCAATATTAAGGGCTAGAGCAGTTTTACCCATAGAAGGTCTCGCAGCTATTAGTATAAGATCAGAGGGCTGAAGTCCTGCTGTTTTATAATCTAGATCATAAAATCCAGTTGCAACACCCGTTACACTACCTTGATTCTTAGCTGCTGCTTCAATGCTATCAATTGATCTAAGAACAACATCCTTAATATCAGTAAATTCCTTTGAACCACGGTTTTGAACTATATTAAAGACAGCCTTTTCAGCCTTTTCTATAATACTATCAAGACTTTCTTTATCAAGATAACACTCATTGGCTGTCTCTTCTGCAGATTTAATCAACTTACGTAAAACCGACTTGTCCCTAACTATCTGGGCATAATATCTTACATTAGCAGATGTGGGTACTGCTGCAACCAAGTCTCTTATAAACTCTAAGCTACTAACCTGAGCAGGTACATCCTTTTCCTTCAAACGATTTTGAAGTGTAATTAAGTCAACAGGTTTTCCTTCATTTGATAACTCCACCATAGTATCAAACAATATCATATATTGCTGCTCGTAAAAATCTGATCCACTGATAATCTCCGTTGCAGCAATTATTGCATCCCTATCCATAATCATGGAGCCTATAACTGACTGTTCCGCTTCCCTGCTATGTGGAAGTATCTTTTTTATTAAGGCTTCATCCATTGTTATTCCCCCTCATAGAACCATTCCCTAAAGCGCCTCTACCACAATCTTTAAATCAGCGGACACCTGAGGGTGTAGTTTTGCAACAATTGTGTAGGACCCAGCACTTTTAATAGGATCTGAGAGTTGTAATTTCTTTCTATCAATATCTATATCGAATTGCTCTTTAACTGCTGTTGCAATTTCTTTTGTAGAAATAGATCCAAAGGTTTTACCACCTTCACCAGTCTTTATTGACAGTTTTACTGTAATATTCTCCAGCTGCTTTCCAAAATTCTTAGCTTCATCTAGGATTTCCTTCTGCCTCTTTTCTTCAGCTGCTTTTTCTTGCTTTAAATTATATAAATTCTGCTTAGTAGCTTCTAAACCAAGCTTTTTAGGTAGGATATAATTTCTTGCATAACCATCGTTAACTTTTACAACATCACCTTTTTTACCAAGGCTTTTAACATCTTGAATTAATATAACTTCCATAATATTCAATCCTTTCTATCTAATCCAACTATAGCTCTCCCTCTTCAATCATATTATCAAGAGTAGCTTTTATCAGAGAAATTGCTTCCTCCATACTAGTATCTTCTAATTGTGCACCAGCCACACTTAAGTGACCACCACCACCAANCTTCTCCATAATGACCTGCACATTAGCTTCGTCAATAGAACGAGCACTAATGTATATTTTGCCATTATACTCCGTGAGAACAAATGTGGCTTTAATTCCACTGATATTTAACAATTCATTGGCTACTTGAGCCCCTAATATAGTAGGGCTACCAACCTCTGAGCTGGCACATTCTGAGATTGCATAAACATCTCTAAATATTTCTGTATTAAGAATCGCATCCGCTTTAGTTTTATAATCAATAATCTCACTACGGAATAGCTTTCGTATCCTAGTCACATCAGCACCATTTCTTCGTAGAAACGCTGCTGCCTCAAAGGTTCTGACACCTGTCTTTGTCAGGAAGTTGTTGGTATCAATCATTATCCCAGCATAAAGAGCGTCTGCCTCCAGTGGCTTCAATTTGAGATTACCGCCTATATATTGCAGTATCTCTGCAATCATCTCACTGGTTGAGGATGCATATGGCTCTATATAGGAAAGTACCGCAGAATCAATAGCTTCATTGGTCTGTCTGTGATGATCAAAGATAACAACCGTCTTGGTATAGTCTAATAAGTCGCTACACTCAGTATAGCTTGGCCTATTAACATCCACTATTACTAGCAAGGTGTTAATATCTACTATTTCCTTAACTTTATCATTGTTAAGGAATAAGTCTTCCTCATAATCAGGATTTCCTACAAAACGGTTTAGCATAGGTCGTAGGGAGGTTGTTACTTCATTGATGACAATATGAACCTTCTTGTTAAATGTTTTTGCTATACGGTATACACCGATGGCAGCACCAAGAGAATCCACATCACCAATTTTATGGCCCATTATAACGATCTTATCCTTATTCTCAACAATCTCTCTAAATGCATGGGCCTTAACTCTCGCCTTAACCCGAGTGTTTTTTTCCATCTGAATGCTCTTACCACCATAGTAAGCAATTTTCTCTTTTTGCTTAATCACAGCTTGATCTCCACCTCTTGCTAAGGCTAGATCAATCGCCGCTCTTGCAAATTCATAACCATTAATATAGGTGTCTGCATCTACCCCAATACCTATACTTATTGTTACTGACATCTCGTTACCTATATTAACCCCTCTGACCTCTTCTAGGATAGAGAACTTATTACTTTGCACATAGGGGAGATATTTTTGTTGGAATATAAAAAAATACTTGTCTTTCTCTATCTTTTTTATTACTGCATCAATAGATTGCATATACTTATTAATCTTACGGTCAACTAGAGCAGTTAGTAAAGATCGTCTAACCTCATCAATAGTTTCTAAGGCCTCATCATAATTATCAATATATAGCAAGCCTGATACTAATTTCTGCTCCTTATTAACCTTAAGAAGGGAGATTATCTCGGTCTCATCATACATATATAGGGCAATAAGGGCATTCCTGCTTGTCCAAGCCTTTAGGGGTGAAACATCAGATCCCCAGCCTGAGCCATCAAAGCTAGGAGAAACCATCTTCCGAAGTATTACTCTATAGTCTCGATTGTTATATGATATATGGATAATTTCATCCACTTCTCTTTCAGGTAGCTTTTCAGCGGTTATATCAGGAAAAAAAGCAGTGATAGGCTTACGAACAGTCCTTTTCTCATTAATAATTTCTAGAAATGCATCATTTCCCCACTGCAAGCTTCCATCAATATCTAGAAGGGCGTAAGGTAGAGACATTTCTTTAACCAGCTGCTTTTGTACTTGGCTAAAATCCATAGCGTAATGAACCATCTCAGTTGCAATTGCTTTTCTATTAATGTAAAAAATCGTTATTGCAATAATAAAATAAATAAAGATGAAACCACTCATTACATAACCAGCTTTTTTGTCCAATACATAAATAGCCAGATTCATAACTAGTAAAAGACCTGTCAATATAATTGGCCAAAGCAAGTATGCTCTTAGTGAACTTCTCATTCTTATTTTATTACCCATGACTATTGCTCCTTCTTTTTGTACCAGTTACAAATATCATTCAAATAGATACTCAACTTCCGATAAGCTACATTATAGCATTAAACCCAGTTTATTGAAAGTGTTTTTATGCCTCTATATAATCACCAAGTCATTCAATGTCCTAAAAACAAAAAACACTATATGGCTTAAAGGAGATATCCCCTAGGTCATATAGTGGTTTTTTATTTCTTTTCAATTCATATAATACCCGGCCAATTGACCTTCCTAACCTTTAGTACTAGCTAAAGTCAGGGCTTAGTCCATTGTATAAGGCATTAAAGCGATATGTCTTGAACGCTTAACAGCAACAGTTAAAGCTCTTTGATGCTTTGCACAGTTACCTGTAATTCTTCTTGGAAGAATTTTTCCTCTTTCAGATACATATCTTTTTAATTTATTAATGTCTTTATAATCAATTTCTTTAAAGTTTTTATCCGCACAGAACACACAGACTTTTTTTCTTCTGTGGCCAAAAGATCTTCTCTTCATTGGAGAATGTCCTCTATCATTACCTGCCATAATACGACCTCCTTATCCAAATATTAATTTAGATGATTCTTAATTAAATGGCAATTCTTCGTCTATACCATCAGGAATATTCATAAAGCCGTCACCCATTGCAGAGCTTGGCTCAGGTTTAAAATCATTGTTGCCACTGTTTTGTCCATAATTTGTTGATCCTGAACTTGCATTCTTACTTTCTGCAAACTCAACTTCCTCTATAACAACATCAGTGGTGTAAACCTTTTGTCCCTCTTTATTTGTATAACTACCTGTTTGAATTCTACCAACAGCGGCCATCTTCATGCCTTGTCTAAAATATTTCTCAACAAATTCAGCAGTCTTTCCAAAGGCAACACAACCGATAAAATCGGCATCCTGGCCTCCGTCATTTCTTCTGAATCTACGATCTACAGCTAATGTGAATCTAGCAACTGCAGTTGAATTCTCTCCCTGTGAGTATCTCACCTCGGGATCTCTGGTCAAACGACCCATTAATATAGCTTTGTTCATAAATAATTACCTCCCTTTCATGCGCCTTAGGGGAGAAACTAGCATTACACGTCCCGTCTAATGCACAAATATCTGAGAACATCTTCCATAATACGAACTCTTTGTTCGATTTCAGCTGGAACTGTTGCTTCAGCGTCGAAATGGATGAAATAATAGTAGCCATCATTCATTTTCTGAATTTCATATGCTAATCTCTTCTTACCCCAGTCATCAACATTAGTAATAGTACCGCCGAATCTTGTAATTAATTCTTTAACGGATTCTAATACTGCTAATCTGGCTTCATCCTCGATCTTTGCATTTACAACTAAGGCAAATTCATATTGATTCATAGTTGTCTTGCACCTCCTTCTGGTCTCTGGCTCTTTCCTCCACATTCGGTCGACGAAGTATCCTCCTGCTTTGAAAGAACAAGGAAATAGTATAACATATCACAATTACTTATATTATCATAGACTGTCTAATAAAACAACCTAAAATTTTAACAAGGAAACAATAAAATTTCGACATTTTATCCAATTAATCATATGCTTAATATTTTAACCCCAACCTATAATAATATTACTCTATATTAAAATCTCTTTTACGGATTCCCGAACAATCAGATTCCCACCAATTACTTTTCTTCCAAGATACCTATGCTCCCCTTGAACTTTTTGCATTAGGCTTGCAATTGCTGTTTCAGCCATTGTTTGAGTATCCACTTCTATTGTAGTAAGCTTTGGAGTGGATAAGGTGGCAAATATGTCATTATCATAGCCTACAACAGATATGTCTTTTGGTACCTTGTATCCCTCCTTCTTTAGCTTATTGATTAAAATGTAAGCCACAGAATCACAATTACATACAAAGGCAGTTGGCATACCCTTAGGAAGCACCAGGTCTATATACTTACCATCCTCCCCCCTATCAGAGATAATCCACTGATCTCTTAAGGGGATTTTATTAATTATCAAGGCCTTTTGGTAGCCCAAGTAACGGTCCAATATACTATTAGTTACATATATATTTCCTACAAAGCCTATGTCTTTGTGGCCCTTATTAATCAAGTAATTAGTTATGGTAAATGCTCCATAGAAGCTATCACTGATTATAGAATCCACATCCATCATCTCTTCATAGAAATCCAGAAATACCAAGGGTACTTTGGTCTTATAAATATTCTCTAGATATTTAGATTTCATCTGACCAAGAACAATAATTCCATCAACCTTATTATCTAATATGACATTAGGTATAGTACCATTATTCTCATCTTCTGCAGTTACAAGTTCCATGATTCCATAATAATTTCTATTGGAAAGAATCTTAACGATGTTCTGATATATTTTTAAGTAAAAGGCATCCCCATCATTAATAGTGTATCGTTCAGCTATGAGCACTCCTATATTATAGCTTTTACCTTCCTTCATTCCCTTTGCTAAACGATTATACCTATAGCCCATGGCTTCAGCTGTCTCTTTGATTTTTTCACGTAGCTCTATACTTACTCCTTCTTTATCAGAAAGAGCCTTTGATACTGTCACTGTGCTTATATTAAGGGCACTGGCAATATCCTTCATCCTAACGTTTCCCATCATAATAATATCCATGCCTTTCTCGTAAACTGCAAACTTTCTACAAGATGCCCTAATGAGGCATCTTCACACCATCCTTATTTATGAGAATTTCTTATGATAATTTTTTATACAATGTTCAATAATTCTTTTTGCTTCTTCCGGCCCACCAAACTCATTATTAACCTCGGTCTCTTTATTCTCCAACTCCTTATAAACACTGAAGAAATGTCGCATTTCGTCGAAAATGTGGGTTGGTAGATCATCTATATGCCTATGAATATTATAGGTTGGATCATTAGATGGAATGGCGATTATTTTTTCATCCCCAAGACCATTATCAATCATCTTCATAACCCCAATTGGATAACATCTAACTAATGTATTAGGTTCTATGGGTTCCGAGCATAGTACTAGTACATCTAATGGATCATAATCATCTCCATATGTTCTAGGAATAAAGCCGTAGTTTGCCGGATAATGTGTTGATGTGTATAGTATTCTATCAAGAATCATATAACCAGTTTCTTTATCAAGCTCATACTTCTTCTTACTACCTTTTGATATTTCAATCACTGCTATAAAATCATCTGGTTTTATTCTTTCCTTATTTATATCATGCCAAATATTGCTCATGTATGCACCTCTTTCGAATTATTGTCATCTAGAATTTCTAAACTATAATTATAATAAGCAAGAAAGAGAAAATTATCAAGGAAAATCCTATAAACCCTATGAATATGCAAAAACATTAACAGGAAATATTTACCGTGAAATTACCTTATATTGTGTTTTATCATCTTGACAAACACTATATTTTGTATTATATTTATTTTCCACGCAATACTAAGATACCTGATTTGATTTTGAATATTTTTATATAATGGGGAGGAGATTGGGATATGAAAATCATCAAAAGAGATGGTTCTGAAGAGATTTTTAACTTAAAAAAAATCATTGTAGCTATAACCAAGGCCAATGAATCTACTGAGAAGCAACTCCTAAGTGGAGAGCAGATAAAAGAAATTGCAGAGTATGTTGAATACAAATGCAACAAATTAGACAGAGCCGTATCCGTAGAAGAAATACAGGATATGGTGGAGGATCAGATTATGTCTACCGGAGCATTTGAGCTAGCTAAGAATTATGTAAAATACCGCTATCAGCGCTCCCTTATTCGTAAAGCTAATACAACCGACCATCGAATTCTTTCTCTAATTGAATGCAATAATGAAGATGTTAAACAAGAGAATTCCAATAAAAATCCAACTGTGAATAGTGTGCAGCGTGATTACATGGCCGGTGAGGTTAGTAAGGATATAACTGCTAGACTGCTTTTACCCCAGGATATCGTAGAGGCTGATAAGCAGGGAATCATACATTTTCATGACTCAGATTACTTTGCCCAGCATATGCATAACTGTGATCTGATTAATCTAGAGGATATGCTACAGAATGGAACAGTTATCAGTGGAACCCTAATTGAAAAGCCACGTAGCTTTTCAACAGCCTGTAATATCGCAACTCAGATTATTGCGCAGGTAGCAAGTAATCAATACGGTGGACAAAGTATAAGCCTTTCCCATCTTGCTCCTTTTGTACAGATATCTAGAGAGAAAATCCGTGAAGAGGTACTAGAAGAAGTGCAAATCTTAAATTCATCCGCTTCTGAGGAAGAGATACAGGATGTGGTTGAGAAGAGATTACGCAGGGAAATCAATAAGGGAGTTCAAACCATCCAATATCAGGTCATAACATTAATGACTACTAATGGACAGGCACCCTTCCTGACTGTATTCATGTATCTTAATGAAGCAAGGAATGAAAGGGAGAAGAAGGATCTGGCTATAATTATTGAGGAAACCTTAAAGCAGCGTTATAAAGGTGTAAAAAATGAAGCTGGCATATGGGTTACCCCCGCATTTCCAAAGCTAATCTATGTACTTGAAGAGGATAATGTGGCAGAGGGCACAGAATATTATTATCTAACAGAACTGGCAGCTAAATGTACTGCTAAGAGACTGGTTCCAGACTATATATCTGAAAAGAAGATGAAGGAGCTTAAAGAAGGAAACTGCTTCCCTGTTATGGGCTGTCGCAGTGCCCTAAGTCCCTGGAAGGACGAAGAAGGTAATTATAAATTCTATGGTCGATTTAATCAGGGTGTAGTTACTATTAACCTAGTTGATATTGCCTTATCATCAGGCAAGGATATGGATAAGTTCTGGAATATATTTGATGAGCGTCTTGATCTATGCTACCGTGCACTAATGGAGCGCCATAATAGGCTTAAGGGAACCTTGTCAGATGCTGCTCCAATCCTTTGGCAGCATGGTGCTTTAGCGCGACTGAAGAGAGGAGAGCCTATAGACAAGCTTCTCTATGGAGGCTATTCCACCATTTCCCTAGGTTATGCAGGTCTCTATGAGTGTGTAAAATACATGACTGGTAAATCCCATACTAATTCCGATGCTTATCCTTTTGCCTTGGATGTGATGAAGTATATGAATGAGGCTTGTGATCGCTGGAAGGCCGAAACAAACATTGGATTTAGTACCTATGGTTCTCCAATTGAGAGTACAACCTACAAATTTGCAAAATGTCTACAAAAGCGCTTTGGTATAATAGAAGGCATTACAGACAAGAGCTATATCACCAATAGCTATCATGTCCATGTAGGTGAAGAAATTGATGCTTTCACAAAGCTAGAATTTGAGTCTCACTTCCAGGATCTTTCTCCGGGTGGAGCAATCAGCTATGTAGAAGTACCTGATATGCAGAATAATATACCGGCCGTTCTTTCCTTGATGAGCTTTATCTATGATAATATTATGTATGCAGAACTAAATACCAAGAGTGATTACTGCCAAGACTGTGGCTTTGACGGTGAAATACAGATAGTAAAGGATCCCTATGGAAAGCTAATCTGGGAATGTCCAAAGTGTGGCAACCGTAACCAGGACACCATGAACGTTGCTAGAAGAACCTGTGGCTACATAGGAACCCAATACTGGAATCAAGGTAGAACTCAGGAAATTCAGGAAAGGGTGTTACATCTATAGAATGAATTACGGAGAAATCAAAAAATATGATATTGCTAATGGGGAAGGTGTAAGAGTATCCTTGTTTGTATCAGGCTGTACCCATCAATGCAAAGGCTGCTTTAATGAGGAAACCTGGGATTTTAACTATGGTAAGCCTTTCACAGAAGAGACAGAAGCTGAAATTATCCGGGCACTATCCCCAGATTACATCCAGGGCCTAACACTTTTAGGGGGTGAACCTTTTGAGAAGAAGAATCAAAGGGTTCTGCTACCTTTCCTAAAGAAGGTGAAGCATACCTTTCCCTATAAGAATATCTGGTGCTATACCGGATATATATATGATCAGGAATTGCTTAAGGAAAGCCGTGCCAGATGTGAATGTACAGACGAGATGTTGCAACAGATTGATGTTCTAGTGGATGGAGAGTTTGTAGAGGCACAAAAGGATATTAGCCTTGCCTTTCGTGGTTCCTCTAACCAAAGAATCATCGATGTCAAGAGTTCCCTGGAAAGTGGAGAAGTCAAGCTCTGGACGCTACAAAAAAGAAGCATATGATAATAGTAGTAATCTCTTTTACACAAACTATATGAGAATAAATTCCATAATATAAACTTAAGGACTACTTCATTAGAAGTAGTCCTTATACTTATCCTATAATCGATTAGATGAATATTAACTGGCTTTTATTCTACTGACTTAAGTGACTCGGCCATATTAACCCTATCTATCTTCTTTCTTAGCATCCAATTCACTATGAACGTAACAAGGAAGGTTGCAAGAAATGCAATAAGGTAGCTTAGACCGAATATCTGCTCCTTAAAAGATACCATCTCCACCTTGATTTCATTCATTATAAACATATGCAGAAGCTTACCTAGACCCAAGCCAAGTAGCGCCCCAATAAAGGTCAATGTAATTGTCTCTCTAAATATATAGGATCCAGTCTCATTTTGATAAAAGCCGATTACCTTTAAGGTTGCAATCTCACGGCTACGCTCGGTTATATTAATGTTATTAAGATTATATATTACTACAAATCCCAGGGCACCTGCACAAGCTATAACCAACCAGATAACTGTATCAAGGCTTGACATCATATTATCCACCATAGCTCTTACATCCTTAGTTACACTAACATTGGTGATCTTATCACCCTTAAGCATAGCTGCTGATATAGAGTATATATCCTCACTATCTGTTTTTGCATACAGATTTTTATATGCTGGAGCCTTGCCCAGGATATCACTGTAGGTTTTCCCAGTCATAAACAAGTAGTTGCCCATATAATTCTCAAATACGCCCCCTACCTCTACATCAACCGTTTCACTTGGATTCACACTTATTGTAACCCTGTCTCCCTTATACAAGTCCAATTCATCCGCCAAATTGTTACTAATCGCAACCTTACCATCTGTAGGATATGATACGGTCTCACCATTCCAATGTAATCCAATAACCTTTGTAATATTAGGATCATCTGTAGCTATCACTGAGGTCTTCTTTAGAATATCCCCATCCATAATTTCCACTTCATCTGTAGCTACAAATACCCACTCACTTAATTCCTCATTATAAGTGTTGATAAAGCTCTCTCTTTCCTCACTATCTAGTTCCTCTGTAAACAAGATGTCATAGTCGTATTTCATTATGGACTCAAATTGGTCATTACCCACATTCTTAATGGAATCCCTAATCCCTAAGGCTGCCACAATTAAAGCTGTGCATCCAGCAATACCTGTTATTGTCATGAAAAAACGTCTTTTATAACGAAGTATGTTACGTATAGATACTTTGTGTAGAAAGCTAACCCTCTTCCATATAAAAGGTAGTCTTTCCAGCAATACACGCTTTCCTGCCTTAGGTGCCTTAGGTCGAATGAGGGCTGCAGGCATTTGTAGCAACTCGCTTTTGCAGGAAACATAGGTAACTCCTGCTGAACACAATAAGGAAACTATAAGAGATATAATTGCCAACTTAATATCAAATACATATTCAATTGGGGAAAAGTCATATAGCATACCATAGGCTTCCCATATAGCAATTGGAAAGAACTTCGTTCCTAATAAAAAACCTCCTACACAGCCGATGAGAGCAGCACTACCTGAATAGAAAATGTATTTCCTAGTTATCGCTCCATTGCCATAACCAAGGGCTTTTAAAGTACCAATCTGTGTTCTTTGTTCATCTACCATCCTAGTCATAGTTGTAGAGCATACAAGAGCAGCCACTAAGAAAAAGAATATAGGTAGAACCTCAGCAATTCCATCCACTATAGATGAATCATTATCGAAATTGATATATCCCGAATTGTGGTTCCTATTAAGAATAAAAACCTCTGGTTCAGCTATATCATCTACTTCCTTTCTAGCGTCATCTAATTCCATCCTAGCTTTAGCAAGCTCTTCTTCTGCTTCGGCAAAGGCCTCCTCTGCTTCCTTTTTCCCATCCTGGTATTCTATAAGCCCTTTTTCGTATTCGGCTTTACCCTCATTAAGAGCTTCCCAGCCAGACTTAATCTCCTCTTTGTTTTTTTCTATCTCTTTAAAAGCAAAATCCAACTTAGCCTTTCCATCAGCAAGAGCTTTTTCAGCCTCAGCAAGTTTTAAGGCAGCTTCCTCCTTACCCTTATTAAGCTCTATCTGTCCTGCATCAAGCTGTTCTAAAGAGCTTTCAAGCATTCCGTACTCCTTGATTACTCCCCTATCTTCTATCTGCTTTACTGCTGCTTTTGCTGCATTAAGCTGTTCATACATAGTGAGATATTCCACGGAGTTTTCATCACTCATCTGTGATAATCCATACTCAAGCTGTGATATGGTCTCTTTAAGCTGCGAATATTGTGTAAGTACTCCACTTTCTTCTATCTGTGCCATAGCAAACAGGACAGTTTCTCGTTTATTATTAAGTTCATTTTGACTTGCTTCAAGTGTGGCCATGGCATCGGCCTTCTGGTTTTCAAATTCTGTAAGACCTTCCTGGTAGTCTCTTAGACCTTTCTGGTATTCTGCCTCTGCGTCTGCAAGCTTGATATCCCCATCTTTTAGTTTCTCTTCATTTTCTTCAATTTCCTCTTTAGCATCTTCAAGCTTAGCCCATGCATCTCTTAATTCAGCTTCTGCATCAGCCTTTTCTGATAGATACTCCCTATAACCTTCATCATACTCCTTCTCGGCCTCTGCTAAGGTCTCATTGACCTCTACTAGAATATCCTCATAACGAAGATTGGCCCTGACTTCTAAGGCTTCCTTTAAGGGCTCCTCTTTATAGGCAATGTGATCCTCATACTCATCACTGTATACTTCCCCCTTAGTATCCATAAGAAGCATAATCTCTGTATAATAATCTAGGTCAAATCCATCCTCGGTTATATATGCAAATCCGTAGACGGAACCATTGCCAATGCTGGTGGTTCCTCGATCAAAATTAATATAACTAGGAGCATCTGCTATTCCTACTACAGTATATTTATCATATTTGAAAGCATCAATTGTATCTTCATCATTGTCAGTAGTTATAAGAATATCTGAACCAATTATATCCTCCGTAAAAACCTTTGAATCTAAAACTATCTCATTGTCGCCTTCTGCCATTCTTCCATGTAGGATGTTCAGCTTATTAATCGAATCGGTTATAGAATGAGCTTTTAACACAATCCCCTTTTCTTCTCCCTCTTTATCAAGATCAACAATAATATCAAGAGTTATTGCACCTTCTGCTTTTATATCCTCTTGGTGATTAAAGTATTCTACATCTGCCTTAGTTAGTCCTAGGGTGGAAAGGAGACGGTAATCATACATGTTGTATTCATTAACATAGCTGTCTAGATTTTTAACCATAGCGGTTTTAGTAACCTTAAGCCCTGAAAAAAAACCCACACCAAGAATAATGATAGCCACTATAGCAATGTAGCGCTCCCATGTATGCTTTATTTCACGCTTATTATTCTTACTCCATGCTGAATTTCCTCTCATTACCATTCAATCTCCTCTATAGGCAAGGCATTATCATTCTTTTGTACTGAAGTAACAGTCCCACTTTTCATGCGAATAATTCTGTCAGCCATCTGAATTAAGGCTGAGTTGTGAGTTACAATCACAACAAGTATGCCATTCCTGCGGCTTTGCTCTTGCAAGAGCATAAGTATCTGCCTTCCTGTCTCGTAATCTAAAGCCCCAGTTGGCTCATCACATAAAAGTATCTTGGGTTTCTTAGCCAACGCTCTTGCAATGGCTACTCTTTGCTGCTCCCCACCTGATAGCTGAGCAGGAAAGTTATTAAGTCTTTCCCCTAGACCAACACTTTGTAGAACTTTATCTGCGGGTAATGGTTCCTTTAACATCTGGGTTACAATCTCAACATTCTCCAGTGCAGTTAGATTAGGAATAAGGTTATAGAACTGAAATACAAAGCCTATATCCTCTCTTCGAAATGTGGTTAGTTCTCTCTTATTGAAGGAGGAAATCTCTTTATCACCTAATGTCACTTTACCTGTGGTCAAGGTATCCATTCCTCCTAATATATTAAGAAGCGTTGTCTTTCCAGCTCCAGATTGACCTAAAATTACACAGACTTCACCCTTTTCAACCTCAAAAGAAACATCACGCAATGCAGCATGACTCACATCACCAGTTCTATATATTTTATTTACATTTTCAAATTTTACAAATGAACTCATATACTAAGTCACCTCCAGGATATGCCAATAAAGTTAATGTATAGTCAAGTATAGCATAAAGGCTTCTAATATAAGATTAACAAAGAATAAAGATTTTATAATATTTTTTAATACAATGAGGACCACCAATGGTAACTGGTGGTTTCCTCTGTCCCTGTAAGGGACTATTGCCGGCATGGGCCTCAAAGGCCCTCCGAAAATAAAAGCCTCAATCGCACCTTTTTCTCTGGCAACCCTTACAAGGGTTTCTTATTTGCCTTTTATTACTGGCTCACCCGTAAACGGGTCTATGAATTCTTTCAAACTTAGCTGGTCTTCTGCTTGATCATCCATTATTTGACTTCTAATGTAGTCCTCTATTTTCTTTGCATTTTTTCCAACTGTATCTACATAGTAGCCTCGACACCAAAATTTTCGATTTCCATACTTATATTTCAAATTTGCATGTCTATCGAATATCATAAGTGAACTTTTCCCTTTCAGATATCCCATAAATGACGATACACTTATACTTGGTGGAATTCTCACCAGCATGTGTACATGATCTCTGCAACATTCTGCTTCTATTATTTCTACACCTTTTCTTTTACACAATGCGCTGAGAATATTTGCTACATCTGCCTTAATGTTTCCGTAAATTATCTGTCTTCTGAACTTAGGCACAAATACTAAATGGTATTTGCATTCCCATCTGGTATGTGATAATGTGTTTTTATCCAATTGGACTCCTCCTTTGTTATATTTAGTGCGGTTTGAGACCCACACTATTATAACAGAGGAGTATTTTTTTGAAAACGCTAGAAGCCATTGTGATCCACCAGCCTAGCTGGTGGTTTTTAAAAGACTGCCCTACAAAAAACACCAGTTTTATTTGTACTGAAAATACAAACAAAACTGGTGTCAATAAGTTACATTTTAATTAATCCTTATATATTTTCTCTTTCCTCTTTAAATAATAATAGAATCCATTTAAAAATTCTCTGTCACTGTTATTATTTATTGGATCAACATTCATTAGATCTCTTATTTTATTCAATCTATATACCAGTGTATTACGGTGTATATGAAGAAGCTCACTAGCATCTGCAGGGTTACCGGTAATGCCAACAACCCCTTCCTTCCTTTTTTTGTGATATATGGCCATATTAACCCCTTTTTTCACACCATATTGAGGTATCTCTTTATCCACAATAATTGTATCTTCCTCCCCATGGATAATTTGCATTGCTATTTCATGATAAGTTCCTATTCTTGACTTGTTTTTACTTGCAATTATTATCCCTTTTTCATCCATTATGTTTACATTGTAGCTTACAAACTGAGATATCCTTTCTATAAACCTTTTCGCTAACATTGCATCAATCATGTCACAACACCCTCTCCATATTAGTAAGTCTCAGAATGTTCCCTGTTTTAGTATCATTTAAAACTGATATTAGCATATAAACAATCCTTTTTCTACATCTTCCACAGCAATATGCATAAAAAATCAGAATAATGACAGGGAAACTCAGTTCCTTGTATGGAAACTTATTTTTATCGATAAAATTATTTTCGACATATCACCCTATATTTCAGCATGCATAAAGTGTAATAGGAGACTATGAAAGGAGTTATATGTTTATGATTAATACAATATTTATAATAATATCAACAATATTACTTGGTATTATTGCATTTTTAGTGTTTTTATTATTTTTTGGTTTCTGGATTGGCAGATTTCATAACAAACCTGATTCTCCTATTAAGGATGAATGTCATGATAAAAAAGAAAAATGTGAAAAGAAAATAGAGAAAGACTGCCCCAGTAAAAATCAAAAATACTTCTGCAACAGAAGATATGAGCCTGAGGATGAATATTATGATTATAATACAGAAAAGCGTTATCCAGGTTTTAAGGACTTAGATGATTTAAATAAAAACTATTAATAGGCGAGAAAAAGATGCATCTATCTTTATGGATGCATCTTTTTTGGCATATAAATTAATCTTTCTACTCTCTAAATTAATGGGCTATATAATTATGTGTTCTTATTTAACTTTCACAGTCGTAACTTTAGATTTTAAACCATCTGAGATTATATATACCTTCACATTTGTAGCTTTTTTAAGTTTTGTAGTCTTAACGGAGTATTGCCCCTTACTATCCACAGTTCCTATAAAAGTATCACCATTACAAACTACGTATACTTCAGCACCTTTTTCAGCAGTACCTTTCACTACAGTAGCATTAGCTTTATAGCTAGATACCTTAGGCGCCTTTACTGATACCTTACTAGTGGTTATTTTTACATTATTAATTCCATAATAGTTTAAAGAAGTACTGTCATCTAAAGAAAAATAATATGTCCCTTTATTTAAGGTCTTAGTTATTAATACCGCTGAATTATTAGTATTAATGTCTGCCTTTTCTAATTCTACATAGTTTGAGTCATATAGTGTTGCGATCATCGGCTTACCATTAGCTTTATTTTTTTCAGCTATTGTACTAATAGTTACTTTGGATTTCTCAGTAATTTTAAACTTATAGTATTCTTTATGTACTGTCTCTGAAAAGAAACCAGTAATATCTTTATTAATTTTTACTTCTTCTGCATTCTTTAGACTAAAATTATCATCTACGGTTCTATCTACGTATTGAGCAGTAACACCAACAGTTGTTTTACCATCAGCAAAAGGATCTTTTTTACTATTCTCTTTAAATACTACATAGTAAGTACCTGCCTCAAGATTAACTGTTCTTTCTACAGGTGTGTTATATTCTAATGAGTCTATTTTACCATTAGTTACAACACTTCCCCCAAGTTCGTCATTGCAGATAAATACGTCTATATCATCTGAATGAACATATTGATAATTACTTTGGCTTACTACCACTCTTACTATTGCTGGTTTTTTCAAGTCAAAATTATAAACTGTAGTATACTCACTACTTGAAGCACTTGCGGCTGGTACAGCTGTTGTAATATCATCAACCACTACAACCGATACTTCTTTTTCATTTGCTGCATATGCATTAGTTGTATTGTAATTAACAAATACTAAAGCAACAAATAAAAGTATTGCAATTGTTTTTAAAATCCTCTTCATCACTTATCCTCCCGATGTAATATGATAGTGTTTTTCGGCAACCTATTCCATAATTTAGATTCTGCCTCATCTCAGTATAGTTTATTTAGTTAAATATGTCAATTATATATATATATATATAGTAAAAGACTCCTAGTAATCATCATTTTTATAATTTTTAGGTGTATTAAATAATAATGTTTATTTATTAGTAATTATGTGGCATAATGAGAATGAGTCTTAATTAAAAATGGATGGTTTTATTCCATTTCCCTTGTCGAAATAATTGTATATAATTTATTATTAGAAATATAGGAGGTTTTATTTATGAATAATGTTTATGAAATATCACCACAAATTTATTGGGTAGGTGGAAATGATAGACGAATTGAACGTTTTGAAAATATGTTTCCTCTTCCAAACGGAGTAGCTTATAACTCTTATCTCATTACAGATGAGAAAACAGCTTTATTAGACACTGTCGACGCTTCTATTAGTGGGTTATATCTTGAGAATATTACCCATGTGCTAGGTAATAGATCCCTAGATTATCTTGTTATAAACCACATGGAGCCCGATCACTGTGCTAATATAGAAGAAATTGTTAGACGTTATCCAGATGTTAAAGTAATTGGTAATAAGAAAACATTTCAGTTCTTTAAGCAGTATTATAGTCTTGATATATCTTCAAATTGCCTAGAGGTAAAGGACCAAGAAGAAATATCCCTTGGCAAACACACTTTGCGTTTCTACATGGCACCTATGGTCCATTGGCCAGAAGTAATGATGACTTATGAAATATCCAAGGGAATTCTATTCTCTGCCGACGCCTTTGGTTCATTCGGTGCAATTTCAGGCAATCTTTTTGCTGATGAAGTTGAATACGATAGTTATTTCCTTGATGAAGCAAGACGTTATTATACAAACATTGTAGGCCGCTTCGGCAGACAGGTTCAAGCAGTACTTAAAAAATTCGCTGATCTGCCTATTAATATGATTTGTTCCTTGCATGGCTTGATATGGCGAGGGGATAAGATATCATATATTCTAGAAAAATATGATAAATGGAGCAGCTACCAACCGGAGAAGAAGGGTGTAGTTCTTGCCTATGGCTCCATGTACGGTAATACTGAAAATGTAGTCAATGCCTTAGCAATAAAGCTGGCGAAGAAGGGAATTAAGGATATCCGAGTATATGATGTATCTAAGACACATCCTTCCTATATTATAAGTGACATATTCAAATATAGTAATGTGGTATTGGCATCATCTACCTACAATTTACAGATATACTTCCCAATGGATGCCCTTCTTAAAGAGCTGGCTGTCCTTAATGTAAGCAATCGCAAGGTATCCCTAATCGGCAATCACACTTGGGCTTCCGCAGCACTAAAAGGTATGACAGAGATAGTTAATTCAATGGATAACTTTGAGATTGTTGGTACACCGATTGATATTAAATCAACACTTAGAGATGAGATGGTTTTAGATGAATTGGCTGAAGCAATTTATCAATCCCTATAATTACAAATTAAAGAGGACTAACCTATATTAGTCAAAAACAATATAAAAAGCCCCTAGATTAGACCAAAAATTTAATCTAGGGGTTTCTTTGTCTAGGCCAACTTTCAATTCTCTCTGTTCTAAATTCAGCTAAGGGTTTTCATCAAAGGAAACATTATTGACTCCCGTATATTATCCTTTCCTGTTAATACTTGAAATACTCTATCAATTCCCATTCCCCAACCTGAAATAGGTGGCATTCCATATTCCATAGCTGTAATATAATCTTCATCCATCATCATTGCTTCTTGGTCACCATTTGCTTTGCAACGGGCTTGCTCTATGAGTCGCTCTTTTTGTTCCAGTGGGTCAACTAATTCAGAGTATGCATTAATTATCTCTGCTCCATTAATAATTAGCTGAAATCTATCAGCAACTTTCGGATTATCATCATTTGCCCGTGCAAGTGGAGATAAATCTGTCGGATGCTGAATAAGAAATGTAGGTGCAATAATTTGGGGTCTGCTTACCTTCTTATAGAGTAAATCAATCAAATTTCCTCTTCCTAGGTTTTCTACATTATCACTTGAATCTAATTCAATTTTATGTTCTCGAATAATTGATAACAATTCATTTGCCGTATTATATTGGTCAATATCAATTCCGCAATCCTCCAACACCAAGTCCCTAAATGTAACTACCCGCCATTCTCCTGAAAAATCAATCTCCCTATCATTAACAATAATTTTAGATGTTCCCCATATTTTACAGATAACAGTTGATAACATCTCCTGTAAAAATCGCATATTATCAGCATAATTGAAGTATGCACAATATCCTTCAAGCATGGTAAAATCCTGCAAATGTGTAGCATCTATTCCTTCATTTCTGAAACACCTGGCGAACTCAAATACTTTAGTAAATCCACCAACAATAGCTCTTTTCAAATATGTTTCAGGTGCAATTCTTAAGTATACATCCATGTCCAATGCATTATGATGTGAAATAAATGGTCTCGCAGTAGCCCCAGAAGGATGGTCAATTAAGACAGGGGTTTCAATTTCAATATAATCATTATCCTCTAAATATCTTCTTATCTCCTTAATAAATTGATATTTTTTCAAAAATCTGTCCTTTGCTTCATCATTCATACATAAATCTAGATACCTCTGTCTTTGACGGATATCCATATCATTTACACCATGATATTTCTCTGGTAATGGTCTAAATGATTTTCCTAAAAAATAAACAGTAGTGGCTTTAATTGTTTTTTCACCTGCATTAGTAGTAAATACTTCTCCTTCAACACCCACAAAATCTCCAATATCAAATGCTTTCTTAAAAAAATCATATTGTTCTTCCCCAAGTATATCCTTCTTAAAGGCAATCTGAATTTTTCCGGCAACATCAGCTAGGGTTACAAATGAAAGTTTTCCCATCTTTCTCATAGTCATAAGCCTACCAGCTACGCGAATATCCTTTGTTCCATCCCTCAGCCCTAATACACCATTTAAAGTATGTGTTAGCTCAAATCTTTCTGGATAAGGGTTTGTAATACTTTTTACATAATTAAATTTTACCATCCTTGCATCAAATAAGTTGTTTTCCTTCATATTATCTTTCCTTTCAATTTTATTGTAGGGCAAAAGATAAATGAATCAAAAAACTCGCCCCTGTTATACAAGGACGAGAATAACGTTCCCGTGTTACCACCTTTTTTTATTCATGCCTCACAGCACAAACCTTAGCAAGTACGGATCTTCCATCCATAAATGCTCACATGCAAGTACGGATTTTTATCGATACTCTGGTGCTATAATGGGCACACCCATCGTATTCTCAGCTAAATAGCAGTCGATACGCAGCTCCGAGTCTTTCTTCGATTTTGTTTCCAAAACATCCGCCAAATAGCTTCAATATCTTATTCCCTGTTCTTTCTCAGCTTCCAGAACTCTCTGTAAAGTATTCAGATACCTACTCTCTCTCTTCATCGCTTTTCATATTCATTTTGTAATATTATAGAAAACCTTTAGTCTAATGTCAAGTTGANAATATTTATATAATCTTTTTGTAATTCTTCCTTGACAATATTAAATATCCGTTATATTATAATATTAGTAATGATTACTGTTATCAATAATCATTTATATAGTATCTAATAAATAACATAAAATAAATAATATTATAGGAGGTAATAAGATGTCATTAGTTGGAACAGTTGTAAAACCTTTCAAGGCAAATGCATATCAGAACGGAAAGTTTATTGAGGTATCAGATGAGGATTTTAGAGGTAAGTGGAGTGTTGTATGCTTCTACCCTGCGGATTTCACCTTTGTATGTCCTACAGAGCTTGAAGACTTACAGAATAATTACCCTGCTCTAAAGGAATTAGGAGTTGAAGTATATTCTGTTTCTACCGATACACATTTCACTCATAAGGCATGGCATGATACTTCAGAAGCAATTGGAAAGATCACTTATATAATGATTGGTGATCCATCCCACGTTATTAGTCGTAACTTTGATGTACTTATCGAAGAAGCTGGTCAGGCTGACCGTGGTACCTTTATTATAGATCCAGATGGAGTTATTCAATCCGTAGAGATCAATGCTGGTAACATTGGAAGAGATGCTGATATTTTAGTAAGTAAGATCAAGGCTGCTCAGTATGTTAGAAATAATCCAAATGAAGTATGTCCTGCCAAATGGAAAGAAGGGGCGACAACATTAAAGCCTAGTCTTGATCTTGTTGGGAAAATTTAAGGAGCTGATAGTATGATACTTGATGGAGATATTAAAAATCAATTAGACGAATATCTCAAGCTAATGGAAGGTGAAGTTCTTATAAAACTAAGCCTTGGGTCAGACTCTGTTTCCAAGGAAATGACCCAGCTGGTAGAGGAGCTTGCTGCCATGTCCCCTAAGATTAAAGTGGAGGAGGCCAAGCTAGAAAGAACTCCAAGCTTTAGCATAAGTTCAGTGAATGGGGATAGAGAGGTTACCTTTGCTGGAATTCCCTTAGGTCATGAGTTTACCTCCTTGGTGCTTGCCATTTTACAAGTAAGTGGTAGGGAGCCTAAGGTAGATGAGAATGTTAAAAATCGAGTGAAGAAGATTGATGGGACCTATAATTTTGAAACCTATATTAGCTTAAGCTGCCACAACTGCCCTGAGGTGGTTCAGGCCTTGAATACCATGAGTGTACTAAATCCTAATATAAGCCATACCATGATTGATGGTGCTGCTTTCAAGGATGAAGTAGAAAGCAAGGATATTATGGCAGTACCAACTATTTACCTTAATGGTGAATTCTTTGGTAGTGGTCGTATGGATATTGAAGAAATCTTAGGGAAATTGAATCTAGCACCGGATAAGTCTGAGTTTGAGAATATAGATCCCTTTGATGTTCTTGTGGTTGGTGGAGGTCCTGCAGGTTCCAGTGCTGCTATCTATGCTGCACGTAAGGGACTTCGTACCGGAATCATAACTGATAGATTCGGGGGCCAGGTCAAGGATACCCTAGGAATCGAGAATTTCATCGGTACTAAATATATTGAAGGCCCTAAGCTGGCTGCTACTCTTGAGGAGCATGTAAAAAGCTATGATGTGGAAATTCTTTATCCACAAAGAGCAAAGCACATCCAGAAGAAAGAGCTTATTGAGGTTGAGTTAGAAAATGGAGCAATAATAAAAAGCAAAAGCCTAATTCTATCTACCGGTGCCCGCTGGAGAAATATTGGTGTTCCAGGAGAGGCGGAATTTAAGAATAAAGGAGTTGCTTATTGTCCTCATTGTGATGGCCCTATCTATAAAGGCAAATCCGTAGCTGTCATAGGTGGTGGTAACTCAGGTATTGAGGCTGCCATAGATCTAGCTGGAGTTGTAGAGCACGTTACAGTATTAGAGTTCTTACCTGAGCTTAAGGCGGATTCGGTTCTTCAAGAAAGACTTTATAGTCTTCCTAATGTAACTGTATTAAAGAATGTAGCAACCAAGGAAATCACAGGAACAGATAAGGTGAATGGAATTACCTATACGGAACGTGATACAGGGGTTGAAAAGCATATCCAGTTGCAGGGTGTATTTGTACAGATCGGCTTAGTGCCTAACACAGAATGGCTAGGAGATAGTGTGGAAAGAAACCGTTTTGGTGAAATTCTAGTTGATAATAAGAATGAAACCAATATCCCAGGAGTATTTGCCGCTGGAGACTGTACAACTAGCCCTTACAAACAGATTATTATATCTATGGGCTCTGGAGCTACTGCTGCCTTAGGTGCATTTGATTATTTGATAAGAAACTAAAATAAATTGCTGCATAATTCTTAAAGAATATGCAGCAATTTTTATAGCTTCTCTAGTTCCTGCCTTGCCCTACGAATTTCTTCCTCATTGGTACGAAAAATTGAATACTCACTAAGAGAAGGCAGTCCCATATTTACTTCTTCCTTACGATAAATCATGGGGCTATCCATATTCTCTTTTCCTGACATATGGTAGGCGGTTATACCAGTGGCTGAGTAGACCTGGCCTATTACAGCTGCATTAACTCCGCCTCCCACCTGAATACATATCCGTCCCATGCTCTTTTCCTTCAAGCTTTTTAAAAGGGGAATTCCCTCCGTACACAGATTCTTCTGACCTGAGGTTAGAATTCTATCTATTCCCAAGCTGATAGCCCCTTCCATTGCCTCATATGGATCAATGCTCATATCAAAAGCTCGATGGAGGGTTACAGACATCCCCTGGGCCTCTTCCATCAGGCCATACATCGCCTTCATATCCAAGGTGCCATCCGGTGCAAGAACACCTATAACAACTCCTTGAGCTCCCAATTCACGGAACATTCTAACCTCTTCCTTCATCATTGAATATTCATAGGATGTATAACAGAAATCTCCAAACCGTGGACGTATTAATACATGCATATGGATTTGGCTATGCTTTCTAATCTCTTCGAATAGTTTTGGGCTNGGGGTTGTTCCCCCAATCACAAGATTTTGGCAGAGCTCAATTCTTGTAGCTCCACCACGCTCCCCTGCCAGAACGGATTCCACAGAATCCGCGCATACTTCTAATGTAAACTCCTTCATCCTTCTAACCTCCTCCCGTCCAATTATCACTCCACCATGTTCCCTACCTTCTATCTCATTATCCTGAATTAAAGACTAGCCAACTACCTTCCAAGCTTTTTATAAAGGCATCATTATTCAGGCAGAAGATACCTATCTCACTTTTTAATCCAGCTTCACTGATTTTCTAATGTCAGCTAAATATACTAAAATTACAGAAATACTTATTTTAATCATTGTTTGTATCAAAGAGGAAACAAATTCATTGTTAACATATGTTGGTGATTTCCATACTTGTGAAAAGGCGTTTATCATCCCATGAAATAGCACGCATAGCCATAAACTACTGGATATTCTATATATAGCTCCAAGCATAAATGACATTCCAAGAACGCCTAATACAAACATACTAAAATCAGAGCCCTTATTCATACCATCTATAAAAAACAAGGGCAAATGCCACACTGCCCATAATATTGCTGTTATAGCAGATGCCAGCCAAAAAGGAAGATGTTTTTCTAATGTTGGCTGAAAAATATACCTCCATCCGATTTCTTCTAATCCACCAAAAAAAATCATATAAAATACATATATGATGCCAATATACCACTTACCAAATTCAGATGGAAAACCAAATGATAATATGAAAAACATTAAAATAAGTCCATAAAATTTTATGGGCTGCTTTATGTTAAAAGCAGTTCTCATGACAGATAAAACACTACTATTTCTTTCAGTTTTTATTGCCAATATAATGCCCATAAGGGTAGAAGCAAGTCCACCAATAATATAAACTGGCCAAAATGCAACTGTTCCAGCCTTTAAATATCCGACTTGATTTGCTAGAACTATTATCCACCATGCTAAGTATGTTATTCCAAATGTGCCAATCAAATATATGGCTACTATTTTTCTGTCATTCATCAATTTATATCCCTTCGATTATTTAACAGTATCATTGAAAGCTTCCTGCTTCAGTTATTAACTTGCATCTTCTGACTTTGCTTTTCCCCAATATCGTTTTACATTTCTTTTGTAATCTCTATATTCCTGACCAAATACAGTTGATAAAAAGGCTTCTTCCTGTAATATCTGTAGATGCAACATAATGATTGCAAACACTGAAAAGAAAAATAGAAACCAGTTAAAATATATTAGCAAAATACCAATATAGGTTAAATCAAAGCCTAAGAATGCTGGATTTCTACTATATCTATAAATTCCACTTGTTATAATTGTTGTTTTATCTTCTTTAGCTATTCCGGCTCTCCAACTATCACGCATGGTATAGACAGCCGTTGCAAATATTACATTTCCGATTACACCTACAATGATGCCAACCACTCTTATAGCAACTGGCATTAGAGAAAGCTCAAGGTAAAGGCTAATAACCTCTATTATTAATACAGCATAAGTAGCTATTTTCATAAGAAGTTCAATAGCCAATACATTCTTTTCCTTATTGCCTTTTGCAATTTGGTCCGTTTGTATTCCCTTTCTCCTTTGACTAATCATTTTACCAATATATATCCCATAAAATATGGTTAGAATAATTATAGTAGAAATCCTGAATAACATGTTTATCCTCCTCTTTAATCCCCTATTCCCTATTACTAAAAACCAACTTCAATTCAACAATCTACTATATAATACCATTTATTAGATATTTACAAAATAGGATTATCGATTGCAAAACAAAGGTAAAATTGTTAAAATATAAACAATTCGACATAAAGCTTGTTCTAATATTATATATATGTATATATAAATATAAAATACTAATAGGAGGATTACAATATGGAATATGTATTAATGGCATTACCATTTATAGCAATTATTGTAGCATTAATAATAATTGTTATATTAATTGGTTATGTCAAGGCACCACCAGACCAAGCCTTTATAATTTCCGGCCTTAAAAAGGAGGGAAAGATTTTAGTTGGTAGAGCAGGTGTAAAAATACCATTTTTAGAAAGGCTTGATAAATTATATCTGGGTCAGATGACGGTGGATATTAAGACTGAACTAAGCGTACCGACTAATGACTTCATTAACGTTAATGTTGATGCCGTTGCAAAGGTTAGAATACATACTACGGAGAATGGAATTAAGCTTGCAGCTAAGAACTTTCTTAATAAATCAGCCAACGAAATTACTATGGACTTACAAGATTCATTACAAGGTAACATGAGAGAGATAATCGGTACCTTGTCGCTAAAGGAGATTAATACAGATAGGGATTCATTTTCAGACCAGGTGATGTTAAAAGCATCTAAAGACATGGAGAAGCTTGGTATAGAGATACTATCATGTAATATACAAAATGTAACAGATGAAAATGGATTAATTAAAGATCTGGGTGCTGATAACACCTCTTTAATTAAGAGAAATGCGGCAATTGCAAAGGCTCAAGCTGACAGAGATGTGGCAATAGCACAAGCAGAGGCAGATAAACAAGCTAACGATGCCAGAATTATCTCTGAAACTGAAATAGAGCAAAGGAACAATGAGTTAGAGATTAGAAAAGCAGAATTAAAAATTATTACAGACGCTAAAAAAGCTGAAGCAGATGCAGCTTATGCAGTACAAGAGCAAGAGCAAAGAAGGAAAATTGAGACCGCTAAAGTAAATGCAGATATTGCAAGAGCCGAACGTGGTGCTGTACTAAAGAAACAAGAAGTTGAAGTAATGAAACAAACACTTGATGCTGAAGTTCGTGCACAAGCAGATGCTGAACGCTATAAGCAAGAACAAGTAGCCCAGGCTGAATTATTNAAGCGACAAAAGGATGCTGAGGCTAAGCTTTACGAAGATAAACAAGCAGCGGAAGCTGAAAAAGCAAGAGCAGAGGCAGAAAGATTTGCNAANGANCAGGTAGCTGAAGGTACAAGAGCATTAGGACTAGCAGAGGCCGATGCAATTAGAGCCAAGGCCCTAGCAGAGGCAGAAGGTATTAACAAGAAGGCTGAGGCTATGAAGAAATACGGTGAAGCCGCTATAATTGAAATCATAATGAATGCAATGCCTGAAATAGCTAAAAATATAGCGCAACCTCTATCTAAGGTTGACAAGATTACAATGTATGGAGAAGGTAATAATACCAAATTAATTAGGGACATTGTAGATGGAACAAGTCAAGTAACAGAGGGTGTAGCTTCCGGTTTAGGAATAGATCTTAAGGCCCTAATATCCGGCTTCCTTGGAGGAAAAGTATCCCAGGTGGGGGAAGAAAAGAAAAATACTCCAATTGATACTGATCTTATCTCGGAGGATGACTCAGAAGGTAACTCTGAAGAAAATTAGTTTAAACAAAAAAGATTGGTTTACATGATTGAAATTATGTAAACTAATCTTTTTTTATGGGACTATGTAGTAAACTCTGTAAAACTCTTTGTATTAATATTCTTACCTTCTAATAAATTTTTAATGTTTCTCCATATAATAAGAAAATGGAGGTGATACAAATGAGAATTTTACTTGCAGAGGACGAAAAAGATTTTAATCATATAATCACACAGAAATTGACTTCAGACGGCTATAGCGTAGACTCTTGTTTTGACGGTCAGGATGCCATCGACATCCTATCCTACACAGAATACGATGCAATCATACTAGATATTATGATGCCCAAAGCAGATGGTTATACTGTACTTCAAGCACTACGCAACATAGGAAAGACTACACCGGTCCTCTTTCTTACAGCAAAGGATTCTATCCCAGATAGGGTTAAAGGTCTTGACAGTGGTGCCAACGATTATCTTGTAAAACCCTTTTCCTTTGAAGAGCTGACCGCAAGAATCCGTGCGATGACAAGAAGAGAATTTGGGATGTCAAACAATATTCTTACTGTCAATGATCTCTCTCTTGATTGTGCCACCCACATTGTAAAGCGTGCCGAAAAGGAAATACAATTATCCGCCAAGGAATATGCCTTATTGGAGTATCTCATGTATAACCAAGGGATCATTCTTTCCCGGGAGAAAATCGAGAATCATATTTGGAACTTTGAATATGAAGGAGGAACAAATGTAGTAGATGTGTATATCAGTTACCTGCGCAAGAAAATTGATGAAGACCATGAAACAAAACTAATTCACACTATTCGTGGCAGAGGCTATGTTCTGCGGGAGGATTCTGACCAATGAAAAATCTCTCCATACGAGTTAAAATAACACTCTGGTTTGCTATTGCCCTAGTCATAGTAGTATCACTAACCTACCTGGTTATTCTTTCTGTAAGCAATGAGGTTATTCAAAAGACAATAAGGGACAATCTGATTGAAACGGTGGAAAACAACATTGATGAAGTCGAGTATTTAAGTAATATTAATGAGGAAGAGCTATTGGATAGTGT
>JGI24709J26583_10000139_pt1 | contig 55770 bp, 54 predicted proteins | sample BioPla2DNA1_FD_26583 | JGI IMG/M metagenome (IMG submission 26583) | reverse complement strand
GTTTTTGAGCAACCTCCGCTCTTCTTACTGTTATTAAATGCTCTAATTGCTTTTCTAGCTTTTCATAGCCTTCCCTAGAAATTTGCTTTTTTGCCATATTATTATCCCCCGTGTTTAATTATATACACTTACCATTAAAATAACCATATATAATCTTTCTATTCTTATAGTTTTTTACAAAAGCTTATTCTAGTTCTATATTATATATTATTTGATTCATTATGTCAAGGTAGAATTTATTTACAACCCATTACTTTATTAACAATAATTCGAGTGCTTTCTGTAATTGTACATCTTCTTCAGTTACACCCGGTTGAACGCTCACACCTGTATCAGATGGCAACGCAATCTCATAATCAGGGAACAATCCTATTCCATGATAGCAATCAGATTTTGTAGTTTGATATGTTGCTACTGTAACTGTAATTGCTCCTCCACCATCAAGAGCCTTTGTTGATTGCATAATACCTTTACCAAATGTTTTTACACCAACAAGTTTTGTACCATTAAAATCTCTCAACGATGCTGCAAAAAGTTCTCCTGCACTTGCAGTTTTTCCATTAACAAGTACAACTGCTGGAATATCCAGCTTCTTATCATCTTCAGCCGAATCAAATCTAGGATAGTCAATTACCTTTGTTTCACCATTACCATAAGTAGCGGACGCATAATCTCCATAAGGTAATACCAAATCAAGACATTGTAAGGTTATATCCACTAATCCTCCAGGATTATTTCTTACATCAAATACTATTCCCTTTGCTCCATCGTCAAGCAATTTATTTAACGCATCCTTAAATTGCAATGATGTAGTTGAATTAAAGTTGGTTATCTCAATATAACCTATGTTATTATCAAGCATCTTACCGCTCGCTGTAATCAAATTAATTGATTTCCTTGTAAATTCATATTCCTTATCCACACCATTTTTTCTTACAGTGAGCTTTAATGTTGTTCCCACTTTACCTCTTCTTATCATATCTATAGATTCACTATATCCTAAAGTCAATATATCATTCCCATTAACAGCAACTATTATATCACCAACATCAAGCTCTGATTCCTTAGCTGGAGAATCCTCCATTATTTCAACAATTTTCATGTACCCACTCTTATCATTTTCAACAGAAATACCAATGCCAACTAAAGTACCTGACTCATTTGCAAGTGTATCCTGATATTCCTCTGGATTTAAATATTTAGCATAGTCATCTTCAAGACCTTCTACATAACCTTTCAATATTGAATCCATTAGCTTTACTTCATCAATATCTGAATAAAAATTCTGCCTAACCCATCTGTCAAGTTCATCAAGTCGCTCATATCTGTTCTTCATTGCAACAACATCTTTTACTTTTTCATTATAAGTCTGCAATGAAAATCTTGATGTAAGGATAAATGTTATTGCCGCAGTAATTGCAAGCAAACTCATTGTAACACCCAAGCTAATTTTTTTATTCATATTTATCTACTTTCTTTCTATATAATATTTTTCTTATAAACTAAGAAATTATTTCTCTCTATATTCATATTAATGCATACGGGCAACCAAAATGGCTGCCCTACAATATATGTCGCAATTAAACACCTTATGACCTATGTCACTATGTATAATTAGTAAAGATAATTTCTTGGGTTATTCTTNGAACCATTTTCAATTACCTCAAAATGAAGGTGGAAACCTGTTGAAAATCCAGTTGAGCCAACATATCCAATAACCTGTCCCCTCTCAACATATTCTCCAGGTGATACTATTATAGATGAACAGTGTCCATACAATGTTGATAAACCATTTCCATGATTTATTGTTACATAATTTCCGTATGAACTACCACAACCACAGCTATAGCTCTTACCATAATTATGTGTGCAGGTTTGAGAAACTATACCTACAGTTCCGCTTTCAGCAGCAACTATAGATGCTCCACTTATTCCTCCACCAGCAATATCTATTCCTGCATGCAATCTTCCCCAACGCTGTCCATACTCACTGCTTACACCGTAAAATCCAGGTACCGGCCATTTTAAAGGACCACCTGTATATTTACTTCCTCCTGAATTACCTGATGTGTTCGATGAATTATTCTGCTTTTGCTGAGCTGCTTTTCTTGCTTCCTCCTGCTGTCTTGCTATTTCAGCAAGTATTGCCTCTCGTTCAGCTTCTATTGCTTCATTCTCTTTCTCCATCTCTTCTTTGCTTTTTTGTGCAATTTCTTTTTCTAGCTGTATCCTGTCAATTTCTTCTTGAGTCTTCTGCATATCAGCATTAAGTGCATCTAACGCAGCCTGAACCTCATCTTTCTTTACATTCAACTCTGCCATCGACACTTCTAGCTCAGCTTTTTGTGAATTCAAAATTTCAATATTCTGATTATATTCATTAAGCTCTGCAACAAGTCCTTCAATAAGCTCATCATCATATTTTGCAACCCTTGACATTAACTCAATCTTAGCGAGCATATCATAAAAATCTGTTGCTCCTACCAAAGCTGCTGCTAAACTGTCATTACCGGATATATACATTGCCCTTATACGCAATTTAAACTTCTCCAAGCCATCAGCAATCTCTACCTCCTGACGACTTATCTCTTCTTCCAAATTAGTAATCTCATCTTGCTTTTGTAAAATCTGATTGTTAATATCTTCAATCTGATTCATAAGAATTTCAATATTTTCATTCTGTAACTTTATCTTCTCAGCAAGCTGTTGTTGATATGCCTCTTGCTCTTCTTTATTACCCTCAAGAGCAGCTATCTTTTCTTCCAACTCCTTAATTGCTGCATTGTTTTGACTTTTTTGCTTATCAAGCTCATTTATCGATTTTGTTGCAGACGCCTTATAAGCGTGTTGCTTGCTATATGTAAAAGCACCCATTGAAACTACTACACATATGATCAATGCCATCATCTTCAAAAGATTTGTCTTAACTTTGATAATACTCATTATAAAGCCCCTCTTTGCAATTCATTAAGTAAATAACTATACTTTTAAATGCTTCCTTGTACTAATTACACATCCAATAGCACCAAGAACTGCTCCTGCAACCATATATGATACCGCTACTGATAAAGCTAGGTCTTTAAAAGGAACAAGTGAACCTGTTCCAAATATTTTTAAAATATCATTGTCCTGTGTTAACACTCTTACCAATGCATCATATCCAAACCATGTTGTTAAGGTTGCTGCTACACCCGACAAAATCCCTGTAAGCATACCCTCCACAAAGAAAGGTATTCTTATAAAAGCATTTGTAGCTCCGACATATTTCATTATGCTGATTTCCTTACGCCTTGCAAAAACGCTCGCTTTTGTGGTATTCGATATTATTACCATCGATACAATTATCAAGGCTATTATTATTGAAACTGATATTATCGAAATTACTCTTTTAAGACCTGTAAGAATATCAACAAACTCAAGCGGCGCTCTTATAGATAATATATTATCAAGCTTTTCAATCTCGCTAACAGTTTCATCTGTGAAATTAATATCCTTAATTCTTATTTTAAATGAATCAACAAGAGGATTATCATCACCCATTGAATCAAAAAGCACCTCAGAATCCGCCATGCTCGCCTTCAAATGAGCAAAAGCCTCTTCCTTTGAGTAAAATACAACAGTATCTATATTTTCCATTGCCTTCAAACTTTTGTTAATACTATTAATCCTCTCATCACTTGTATCCTCATCCAAAAAAACTATAACCTCGTTTTTCGCCTCAATATCAGCCACTAATAAATTTATATTCACATAAAACAACAGCGAAAAACCTACAAGTAATAGTGAAACTAAAAGAACACAAAAAGATGCAAAAGCCATTAATTTATTATATGCTATATTTCTTGTGCCCTGTTTAAAAAGGTATTTTACACTATTTAATCTCATCGTTGCCTCCTATAATTTCATCAAAGACAACTGAACCAGAATTAATACTAATTATTCTTCCGCCAAAATGTCTTACCAGATCATGTTCATGTGTAACCATCAGAATGGTTGTGCCGCAATTATTAATCCCCTTTAATAATTCAACTATTTCATATGATAGCTCCGGGTCTATATTTCCCGTCGGCTCATCGGCAATAATTAGCTGTGGGTCATTCACCAACGCTCTTGCTAATGCAACTCTTTGCTGCTCGCCACCAGATAATTCATCCGGATACGAATGTACTTTGTGTTGCAAGCCAACTAGACTTATTACATATGGAACACGCTTTCTTATGTATTTAAGCGGTGCATCTATAACCCTTAATACAAACGCAATGTTCTCATATACAGTCATATTTGGAATCAACCTGAAATCCTGAAAAACTACCCCAATCGTACGCCTTAACTTAGGAATCTTATCCCTCTTAAGCTTACTCAAGTTAAATCCATTGACTATTACTGTACCCTTTGTTGCTTCTATTTCCCTTAATATAAGTTTAATTAATGTACTTTTTCCTGCACCTGAAGAACCTACAACAAATGCAAAATCCCCATCATTAATCGTTAGGTTAACATTTTTTAATGCTTCAACACCACTTGGATATTTTACTGAAACATTTTTCAGCTCAACCAAAGTATAAGCACATCCTTTCAGTGAGTTCGCGATTAAACATCGATAATGCATATTTTTTAAACTTGTTGTCAAAATATGCGACCACGAATTGAATAAGTTTGCCTAACACCGTAAAGTATCAGGCAATTATTGTGGGCATTTGCTGTACAAACGTCCTTTTTTATTCACAAATTCTAGAATTTAACAGGATTGGATGATAAATATCTTTTTACCATTAATGCAATCTTGAAAATTATTGCATGATCAAATTCTCTCAAATCAAGTCCTGTAAGCTTTTTAATCTTCTCAAGCCTATATACTAATGTATTTCTATGTACAAACAGTTTTCTTGAGGTCTCAGATACATTTAGATTGTTTTCAAAAAATTTCTGTATAGTAAATAGTGTTTCATGGTCCAATGACTCAATACTACCCCTCTTAAAAACCTCTTGTAAAAATGTTTCACATAATGTTGTTGGAAGATGATATATAAGCCTTGCAATACCGAGATTATCGTAACTGATAATTACCTTGTCAGTATCAAAAACCTTACCCACTTCAAGTGCAACCTGTGCTTCCTTAAATGAGCGTGCTAAATCCTTAACCCCAACAACAACGGTTCCTATTCCAACATTTACTCTTGTGTAGAATTCACTGCTCAATGTATCAGAGATTGAACGAGCCAATTTCTCTAAATCCTTTGATTCTACATCATTTTTTATTTCCTTAACTAAAACAATGTCAGACTCTGTTATATTGAACACAAAGTCCTTGTTTTTATCTGGGAAAAGATTTTGTATTACATCAAATGCTGAAATATCATTTGCAGATACTATTCTGATTAACAGAACAACCCTGCTAATTTCTGCGTTAAACTGAAGTTCTCTTGCCTTTATAACTATATCACCAGGCAGAATGTTATCTAGTACAACATTCTTTATAAAATTATTCCTGTCATATTTTTCATCATAATATTGCTTCAGATTTGATAGTGTTATTGACATAATATTGGCATATTTCGCCGACATTTCGTCAACACCCTCAACAAAAACAGCATATTCAGGCTTCGGCTTCGAGCCGAACGGCTTATATGTATGTCCATCTCTGATAAAAATATCATGCGAATCACTTAAATCCATTGACACAAATTCATTTGTAGTACCTATCTTTGATGGGTCACTGCAAGCAATAACATTAGCCGTTTCATCAACAACGCCTATCGTTGTTTCAATAGTATCCTTCATTTGCTGAATAAAACCCTGAAATAGTCTATTAGACATATCATACTCCATTTCTCCGCCGAATACATCCATAAAAATCCCAATCCTAACCTCCTCGACGGAAGGATAGTTAAGATTATATATACAAACCATAAATAATGATAAATTATTATATCAGTCTCTCCACAATTACTTTAATTGGGAACTAGACCTACATAAACATAACGCCTCATATATTACAGATTGTAACATAATAATTCATTCAATTTGTTAACAAATTGTTAAATCTGCGTGATAGATTAGAAAAAATAAGTGATTTACTTAATTTAGTTGTCTAAAATGTACAAGTTTTTTTGCAATCTGTAACTGTTTTGTAATTTTAAACATATTAAATTAGTAAACTATTGCACCATATTTCCCCGCCAGTTTCTCCAGTTCTTCCCTGTCTAAACTGCAATCACTATCTATCATCGCTCTACCGCTAAATAGCAGTAAGCCCGATTCAAGTGCTATCTTGCTTTCTGATTTAAATATTACTGGCAAAGTAAGCATGTGTGCATTACGGCAAAAAAACATCGCATCATCATAGTTCAATAATTCCACCGTAACAACTCCTGTAAAAGACTCGTTCATTTCAAATATTTCACTTGACATATCCACTGAACATCTTATTGGCTCACTCAATTCAATGCTTTCAGAAGAGAGGAAATATGCATTATTATCATTTGCAAGTACAATTTGGCCATTATATTTTTCTAAATTAACCATATGTAAATCAAATTTATCGATGCACCTTCTTATCTCTTTGATTTGATTTAATTCAATGCCTTTGCCGCACTCTATAATTTCAACTCCGTTTTTTAAAAGCAATTCAGTAAATTCTGAAATATCAGATTCACTACCCTCCAAACTACTGTTTATTTTTGCAATTAGAGGGACTTTTGAATAATGCGATAAATTTTCAAATAATTCTATATATCTTAAATCTGGTTCACAGTTAAAACCAAAGCCAGATATCCCTAATTCCTGTAAACAAATTAAGCTCAGTAATAATTCACTACCCAAAGAAGTTACACCATGCTCATTTGCTGACATCGTTACAAAAACAGGAATTCCAAATCTTTTGCAAGCAAAAACTGCCGCTCTTGCCTCAAATAATGAAATCATATTTTCAATTAAAAAGAAATCTATTCCTGCATTAGCTAAAGCTGTTGCCTGGTCCAAAAAAATATAAAACATTTCAAAAAATTCTGTTTTGCAAAACTTAATATCATCCTTGTTAAGTGATGACAAGCACCCAGCTACCAACACTCCATTAGGTAGGCTATCCTTTGTAAGCATGATTAAATCATAATTTAATCTTTTTACATGATTTTCAAGATTAAAATGTTTTAAATTTTCACTATTTGAACGCTCAGTTGGAACACANATTCCATCAACTCCTGTGTCCATATATTCGTTCAAAATTTCCTCATATANCAAAGAATTTCTTAATACCCACTCCTCAGTACATTCTTCCTGTGGCATTCCTTTTAATTTTAAACCTTCCTCCAAAGCTCCTCCAAGGAGCATAGGCAATCGTTCCGGAATATCCATTATGTTACATTATCCTTTCTTTCCTTTATTTTATAATATTTCTTCCTACATTTTTTCAGGACACTCAATTTTCAGCATAGTAAGTGAGTTTCTAAGTACCTGTCTAACTGCTTCACACAAAGCAAGTCTTGCCTTCTTTAATTCTTCTGTTTCAGCGTTTTTAACACTGCAGGCATCATAAAATTTATGGAAAAGTGTTGCAAGCTCAATAGTGTATTTTGTTATTCTTGATGGGTCATATGATTTTGCAGCAAAATCCACTTCATTCGGTAAATTTGCCATATGTCGGATAAGCTCAATCTCCTGTGGCTTGTCCAATATATCAAGCTGAGCTAAACTAACATCACTAATATCAACTCCCTCAGCTGACAGATTGGAAATCAAGCTGCAAATTCTCGCATGTGCGTACTGAACATAGTATACTGGATTTTGTGATGACTTTTCAACTGCCAAATCCAAGTCAAATTCAAAATGTGAGTTTGCCTCTCTTAAATTAAAATAGAATCTAGCTGCATCAATTGAAATCTCTTCAAGCAATGTTACAAGAGTAATTGCTTTTCCAGAACGCTTTGAAAGCTTAGCAACCTCACCATTACGCATTAGACGAACCATTTGCATAATGATAACATCTAGCTTATTTGCATCAACTCCAAGTGCTGTAAGAGCTGCTTTCAGTCTTGGAACATAGCCATGATGGTCTGCTCCCAGAACATCGATAGCCTTATCAAAGCCCCTTGTAACCAGCTTGTTATAATGATATGCTATATCTGGTACTACATAGGTTGGAATTCCATTTGAACGAACAAGTACAAAATCCTTGTCCGCACCGAAGTCCGTTGCCCTAAACCATATAGCACCATCTAATTCATAGGTACAACCCTTTTCCTTCAACAGCTCAACTATCTTGTCCACATCACCATTTTCATGCAAGGTGCTTTCCCTAAACCAGTTGTCATATACAATTCTATATTTTTTTAAATCATCCTCAAGAGCCTGAATATTTTTTGGTAACGCATAATCAACAAGTGCATTTCTGCGTTCCTCTGAGGAAACTTCTACATATTTATCACCATAAATTTCTGCAAATCCCTTAGTATGTGCAATAATGTCCTCTCCCTGATATGCATCCTCTGGCATTTCAATTCCAGCTTTATAAATCTGCAAATATCTTACTTCAAGTGATGTCGCAAACTTTTCAATCTGGTTTCCTGCGTCGTTTACATAAAATTCTCTCTCAACATTATAGCCTGCAGATTGCAAAATACTTGCAAGGCAATCGCCAATAGCTCCGCCTCGTGCATTTCCTATATGCATAGGACCTGTTGGATTAGCTGATACAAATTCCAGTAAAATCCTTTTATTTTCTCCAGTATCTGTTTTGCCATAATTCCCCTTTTCGTCTAAAACAGCCTGTAAAGCCAATGAGAACCAGCGTCTGCCTAGAAAAAAATTGATAAATCCAGGACCAGCGATTTCTACATGTTCAAACATCGTGCCGTCCAAAACAAGCTGCTCAGAAATAAGCTCTGCTATCTTTCTTGGTGGCATTTTAAATGGCTTAGCACAAACCATTGCAACATTTGTAGCAAAATCGCCGTGAGATTTATCAGCTGGTATTTCTATATTGAAAGGAGATATTGGCTCAAGAGAAATACTTCCATCCGAAACCAATCTGCCTAAAGCATTTAAAATTATTTCATTTAGCTCATCTGACGCAAGCTTAATTAAATTAGACATCTCAACATTTTCCCCTTTAAACTATATATTTGCTTTTAACTTAATTCAAGCTTTTTATATTGAAATAAATCTCATTATCTGACATATAAGTTGAGTTTAAATCAATCGTATACTTCATATAAAGATTTCCACCTTCGCTTGTTAAATTGTTTTCAATCTTCTTTGTATTGATTCCTACAATAAACTCACCAAATGGCGTTGCATAGTGGCAAAAATGCTTTTTACCATGTTCAATTACCAGATTTGAAGTTGTTGCTCCACTCCTAATAATTGAAGCTAACTCATTTTTCGTTACAGTTATATCAGTAACTGAACCCTCAAAGCCTGTCGCCTCCGAATCCTCATATGAAATCAAAAATGTGCCATCCTTTTCATCAAAGGTCCCTGTTGTCGTTAATTCCATCTCTGACCTTTCGTTATTCGCAACAGTCTGTATGCTTTTCATCTCTATTAATACTTTTTTTTTCAAATCCAATCACCTTTTACAGAAATGATATAGAAAGATATATCGTCCCTATATATTCCTTCTAATTAATATCAACCTTAAAAACATTGCCATGAACATCATGACCTAAAAATTGCTTTGCATTCTCTTCGAACATCTCAACACTATCACTTACATAAAATGTATTCTTACCAATTTTATTGCTGGTATTTAAAAGATTTTGCTCTAAAAGACAGAGATTTGCAAATTTTGCTGCCTCCTCACCCGGAGAAATAAGCGTAACTTCCTCACCCATTATATCAGCAATTATATCCTTAAGCAGAGGATAATGCGTACAACCCAAAATAAGAGTATCAACTCCCTCATTTTTTATTGGCTCAAGATATTCTTCAGCAACTATCCTTGCAACCTTGTTACCCCTGTCTGTATAACCATTCTCAACAAGCGGAACAAAAAGTGGACATGCCTTCCCCACTACAAAAGTATTTGGTCTTATGGTTTTAATCGCCCTTCCATAGCTGCCGCTTTTTATTGTTGCTTGAGTACCGATAACACCAATTTTCCCATTAACTGTTGCACTGCATGCTGCTTGAACAGCTGGCAATAAAACACCAGTAAATGGAATATCATCAACAAGCTTTTTCGTGTTAATAACGGAGCTTACAGTGCCACAGGCTGCAATAATCATTTTTATCCCATGCTGCCTCAGAAAATTTATATCCTCATTTGCATATTTAAGAATTGTTTCCTTACTCCTGCTCCCATAAGGAATCCTCGCTGTATCTCCAAAATAAATTATATCTTCATTCGGAAGTATTCTATTCAGCTCTTTAACAGTAGTTAATCCACCAACTCCTGAATCAAAAACACCAATTGCAAAGTCACTCATTTTCTCCATGTCATTCACAAACCCCTTTATTAAGCCGATTTACCTGTCTGAATTGTCAATCGCCTGTTCAATAAGCTTATCAAGAAGATAAGAATACCCCATTCCAACATCATTCATAAGCTTTGGATACATACTAATAGGCGTAAAACCAGGCATTGTGTTTATCTCATTTAAAATTATTTCTCCACTTTCAGCAAGGAAAAAGTCAACCCTCGCCAGACCTTTACAGCCCATTATCTTATACGCCTCAACAGCAATTTCCCTGATTTTTTTAGCCTTATCATCATCAATCCTTGCTGGAACATGCAATTTTGATGAGTTAGCAATATATTTAGCATTAAAATCATAAAACTCATTACAAGGCTCTATCTCACCTACAAACGATGCAAACGGGCTGTCATAACCGAATACAGCGACCTCCAACTCCCTGCCCTTGATAAATTCCTCAACGATTACCTTATTATCATGAGAAAATGCTAGCTTAACTGCCTCCTTAAGCGAATCAATATTTTTAGCTTTGTTTATTCCAATTGAAGAACCACAATTCGCTGGTTTGACAAACAACGGAAAACCTAATTCATCACCTATTTTTGAACAGACTTCATCAAGATTACTTATCTCTCTGAAGGTAACCGCTCTCCACTTAGCAGTTTTTATACCATTATAATCAAGTAGGGTGTGAGTATGAGCCTTATCCATGCACGATGCTGACGCAAGAAGTCCACACCCTACATACGGAATTTTCGCCATATCAAGCAAGCCCTGTATTGTGCCGTCCTCCCCATTCTTTCCATGCAAAACTGGGAACACTACATCAATCTTTCTGATTGTTGCCTCCCCATTTTCAATGGTAATAATCCCCTTATGAAGAGTGTCGGGAGATATAACAGCCATTGCACAATCAGGATTCTTTTCCCACTCGCCAGATTCTATGCATGAAACAGGTCCTGGATAATAAAGCCATCTGCCTTTTTTTGTTATCCCAATACACATTACATCATATTTATCTTTAGGTATATTTTCAATCACATTTGTTGCTGAAACAAGCGATATATCATGTTCATTCGAAACTCCGCCAAAAATTACTGCAACTTTAATTTTAGACATAGAAAAAGCTCCTTTAAAACTATAAAATTAATAATATACCGTTACTAATCAATACATTATATCACATTCCAAAATATTCTGCAAGTATTTTTATTGAATTTATCTAAAAATTAATATAAAAAATTTAACACAGAATATAAAAAATATTGATTAGTTAATAGTATATATTTCAAACTTGACCTTTTTTATACTATATGATATTATCATTTAGTAAATGATAAATTTAATAAAATCATACCTTACTTATTATATTAGTCTATAAATAAAAATTATTTGAAAAATACTTGACATTTTGGAATAAAGTATGATATACTTGAATTACCTCTTTTGGAGGTCTATTTTTTTGCTTGTTTTTAGTAGATTATGGCTATCACTACTCTGCTGAAAACTGCAAGACCTCTTAGCTTTTCGAGGGAGGCAAACAGCTCTAGCTTTCGGGGTGTCCGAAAGAATTTTTCATCAGGAGGTGCCGATATGAGAGTTAAAATCACTATGGCTTGTACAGAATGCAAGCAGCGTAACTACAACACGAAGAAAAACAAGAAAAATGACCCTGACAGACTTGAAATGCGTAAGCACTGTAAATTCTGTAGAAAGCATACTTTGCACAGGGAAACAAAATAAGCGGAGGTAAATGTTATGTCTAAAGATAATGTAAACGAAAAAAAAGATAGCAAGAAAGCCTCTGCTAAATCATCAAAAACCAAAAGAAATTCGTTTGGAATGAAGGTCGCTAAATATTTTAAAGACCTTAAAAGCGAATTCAGTAAGGTTGTTTGGCCATCAAAAAAACAAGTATTTAATAACACCCTAGTTGTTTTGTCCTTTACTGGGGTTATTATGCTGTTTATCTTCGGCTTGGATACTGGTCTTACAGCTCTCCTTAGATTAATACTTAAGCAAGGCTAATTTGTTAATTAATATAAGGAGGAAAATAGATGTCAGATGCAGCAAAATGGTATGTTATCCACACATATTCAGGCTACGAAAATAAAGTAGCTCAAAATATCGAAAAAGTAGTCGAAAACAGAAAATTGCAGGATTTAATTCAGGAGGTTCGAGTTCCTACAGAAAAGGTTACCGAAATTACTGATAATAAGGTTAAAGAAGTAGAGAGGAAAATCTTCCCTAGCTATGTTCTTATTAAAATGGTCTATACTGATGACTCCTGGTATATTGTCAGAAATACTAGAGGCGTTACTGGTTTCGTGGGTCCTGCTTCTGAACCGACTCCTTTAACCGAAAAAGAAGTAGAAGCTCTTGGCGTTGAGTTGTCAAGAGTTGAAGTAAACTTTAATGTTGGTGATCGTATACAGGTTTCTGGCACTGCTATGGATGGCTTGGAGGGTATTGTTCAAAAAATTAATCTTGATGAAGGTACTGTTGATGTGCTCATTTCTATGTTTGGTCGTGACACTCCTGCTACCCTTGCTCTTAATCAAGTCATCAAAAAGGACGATTTTTAATTTTTTAAACGCTTGCAAAATTTTTGCTTGCGGTGGGAGAGATATTTACCTTATCTCGCCATTTACCACATTTTTTATGGAGGTGCAAAAGCATGGCACAAAAAGTAGTAGGTTATATTAAACTACAAATCCCTGCAGGTAAAGCAACACCTGCTCCACCAGTTGGTCCTGCTCTAGGTCAGCATGGTGTTAATATCATGGCTTTTACTAAGGAATTTAACGAAAGAACAAAGAACGATATTGGTTTGATTATTCCAGTTGTAATCACTGTTTATGCAGACCGTTCATTCTCTTTCATCACTAAAACTCCACCTGCTTCAGTTCTTATTAAAAAGGCTTGTGGCATTGAAAAGGGTTCAGGAGTTCCTAATAAAACTAAGGTTGCAAAAATCACTAAAGAACAAGTTAGAAAAATTGCAGAAACAAAGATGCAAGACCTTAATGCTAGTAGTATAGAGTCAGCTATGAGCATGATTGAGGGTTCTGCTCGTTCTATGGGTGTTGAAGTCGTTGACTAAGCTTAATATAAAAATATAATGCCTATTTATTTACTTTGCTAATCACTACGATTATGCATTGTCTAAATGGTGGGAGGATGTTTCCGTTAACTGTTATGCGTTTTTAAATTTAGCATTTCAGTATTACCACTTAAGAGGAGGATAATTAATGAAACGTGGCAAAAAATATGTTGACAGTTTAAAAACTGTTGACCGTTCAAAACAATATGATTCTGCTGAGGCTTTTGATTTAGTTTGTAAAAATGCTAAGGCTAAATTTGACGAAACTGTTGAGGTTCATGTTCGTTTGGGTGTTGACTCAAGACATGCTGATCAACAGGTTCGTGGTGCTGTTGTATTGCCTAATGGTACAGGTAAAAATGTTAGAATTTGTGTGTTCTGTAAAGAAGATAAATATGAGGAAGCTAAGGCTGCTGGTGCTGAATATGTTGGCGGTCAAGATTTAGTTGATAAAATCATGAAGGAAAATTGGATGGATTTTGACCTTGTTATAGCTTCCCCTGATATGATGGGACTTGTTGGTCGTCTTGGTAAGGTTCTTGGTCCTCGTGGATTAATGCCAAACCCAAAAGCTGGTACTGTTTCTCCTGATGTAGCTAAGGCTGTTGCTGAGGCAAAGGCTGGTAAGATTGAGTACCGTCTTGATAAGACAAATATTATCCACTGCCCTATCGGCAAGGCTTCCTTCGGTGCAGAAAAGCTTGATGAAAACTTTAAAACACTTATTGATGCTATTGTTAAGGCTAAGCCAGCTGCTGCTAAAGGAACTTATATCAGATCATGTGTTGTTACATCAACTATGGGTGTTGGAGTTCCAGTATCAACAGCTAAAATAGGAGTTTAATTATATCGATAAAAAAAGTGTTCTGTAATAATACAGAACACTTTTTTTAGTTTATTATAAAAGGGATGCATCTAACGCATCCCTTTTCTTATCTTATAATATATGAATTATACCCACTGTCTGATAATTCCGATAATAATTGATTAAACTCATCCTCTGTATATTCATCCGACAGTAATGATGGCACCACTTTGCTTTTCCCAAAAACCTTCTCCAATTCCTGAATAATTATTTTAACCTTATCTGTATTTCCTACCTCTGTTAATGAAATTTCACCACTTGTCGAAGTTATGGTGTCACCCGCTTCATCCAGACTGATTTTTGCTATAAAAACTGCATTGTCTATTTCATCTGGCTTGTAAATTTCACTGGTTCCATTAATAATCTTAACTGCTGACTCTTCAATTATAATATTTGAATTGTTTTGCTGTGCTGTGCTGATAATCTGATTTGCTACCTCGACCAATGCAAGATATCTTGTTTCACTTTTAACTATGCTGCCTATATAACTTAAATCAGAATTTCTAAAATAAGGGAATGATATATCCGTGCATATAATCTCATCAAAGCCTGCTTGAGATATTTCAGCTGTAATCCTAGATAAATATGACTTTGTTCCTGCACTAAATGGCGACATCCATGGCTTTCCACCATTGCTTGGACTATTGTCCAACCATAAAATATCCTGATTTTCAAACCTGAATGCTGTATCTCCATACATTTTAGGATAAATATTATCCGCTAATGTGCTTATTTCCGCAACTGGTTTTAATCCATTAGCTTTTACCTCTGAAATTATTTCATCTAATGTAAGCGTAGATTTAACTGCACCTGCTGTTCCAGCATCCTCAATACCTGTTGCATAATTTATATAGCCTCCGCTAGATTTCAATGGAACAACAACTGATGTCGCACTGGTATTTGATTTGATTTCTAGCAAGGCATTGCTAAGTTTGGATTTACTGCTTAAATCATCTACACTTAATACATATCCAAAGAAATTTCCCTTTTTATTGACAATGGATTGCTTGCTTTCATCAGATGAACTATCAGACATATCTGAATTTTCACTATTATTAGATTCCGATGTTTCAGCTATTGGTGGAATAAACTCACTTGTACCTGATGAGTACTTATCTTTATTTTTAATATATTTTAAAATCGGCTCACCAACACTGTATCCTAAAAATCCTAATCCAAATGCAATGACAATCGTAAGAACAGCAGATAAAATACGCCTGAACTTACTGCGACTCCTTCCTCTTCTTTTAGGCTTTGATTTATATATCTTTATTCCTTTGTCCCTTCTCATTTTTATTGCTCCCTTTTGCACATTTTCTTTCTTTGTAATAGTATCTCTTTTTTAAAGGACACTAACCCCATAGAGTGCCATCGAAATTATTCCTATATAAATCATCAGTATCGGATAACCCCTAAAGCTTTTCGGCACCTCTTCTGAATCCAGCTTCACATGAGCTATTTTTAAAATATATGATGCAACCAAAAACCCTATCCCTAACTTAAACCCCATCATAACATAGTCTGAAAACAATAGTTCTGTGCTAGAATTAACCTTACTTAAGTTTGAAGTAATCATCAATGCACCAAGTACAATGCAATTAAATGCTGAAATATGAATGTATTTCTTTAGCTTTCCAAATAAATTTTCACTTATTGCCCTTAATAATAAAAGGCTTGATATATATATAATCGATATTATGATTATGTAAATCATCGGCTGAAACATTAATTCAATATTATTTTTTATTATAATCTTATCAGCAAAATAAGCCAACATTGAGCCTACTGTTGTAAAGAAAGTTATCACAAAACTTAAACTTATCAAATTAGTTTTGTTCTTTGAGGCAATTAGAATTGTACTAATTCCCAATGCCCTTGAGAAAATTAAATTTGATAGTAGTGACGCAAATAATATATTAACTATTGTCATTTTCATCCACCCTTATTATTCGCTTTTAGCCTTCCAGCTCTTTACTATATTCATTATAAATCTAAACGCAGCCATAGATAAGCCTAAAAGTATAAATCCACCAAATGGCTTAGATAAGCTCTCTGCTGATAAGGTAACCCCTACAATATTTTCATTAACTGTTCCAAATGAAATCATTTCTCTTATAAATGAAAAAATCAATACAACAATATCGAAGCCCAATATATAAAATATAACTGAAAATAACATTTTCCCTTTTGGCATTTTAAAGTAATCCACTTCTGTTTGCGAAACTAACATTGCATTTACTGTCAAAAGCGGAAAATATATACCAAATTCAACAACTTCCTTACTGAAAATATGTTGTGCAAGCATTGCAACTGGTACATACACTAAGGACGCAATTAAGGTATATAATATAATACGCAAGGTAAATACGATTTTTCGTGGTAAAAACGATGCAATCATTATTGATAAAAATGTAATTGTCGAAAAAGCATAAATTAGAAAAAGTCCTGACTTAATTGTATTTACACACATAATAACCGTTGTAACAATTAAACCGCTGACCAAGACTATATTTCTTTCAAATAGTCCCTGTAAAACAATTTTATCCTTTAATTTCATCATTCTCACCACTATTCCTTAACTTATCTGATAACTTTTGCCTTGCCTTTTGTATCTCCGGCTGAATCTTTTCTATATAAAACTTATTTAACCTTGCCTTAACCCTTGCAGTATAATCATCCATTGCCATAGCTAAAGGGCAAGCTATTATTGTAGCATAAATTATTGCATTTTCTACCTTCAGTTCCCTTGTTAAATAACAAGTGAAAAATCCAATGATTATTCCATAAATAAGTCTTGGTATTTTGGAATTGGGTGTTATTCTTAAATCAGCCGATATATATATTGTTCCAAAAACAACCATATTACCTATAAGTTGATATAGCGTATATTTTATCGGAGAATTACCTACTGGAAACAAAAAAGAGTAAGTCGTAATCGTTCCTATCGTACCTAATGCAGTCATTGTTGAAATGCTCTTCCTGAACATAAGTACAGCTCCGCAAACCAACAACACTATTATGCTTGTTGCACCCATTGGCCCCATAAAATTCCCTAACATTAAATCAGTATCCGATACATTTACAGTTTCCGTAGTATTTATTATACTCGATAATGAAGGATATAATGTGTTCGATACAGTAGATGTAATCTCTAATTCCGAATATGGCCTTGGATATAACATAACATGATTTTTCCACGAAATAGACGAAAATATAAAACCTACTGCAGCAGGCGAAAATACCAGATTCCTCCTACCCCCAAAAGCCTGTTTTCCAATAATAATTGACACAAAGCAGGTTAACATAAGTATATTGTATGAAATCGAAGCAGGCATCATTAATGCAATTATCATACCCGTAACTACAGAATCTAAATCCTCAACTTTAAACTTTTTACCTCCCAATAATATGCATATGTAATCGGTTATAAGACAAGTAACCATTGCAATTATACACAATATAAGAGTTCTAATTCCATAATATGAATACGACATAAAAGCTATTGGTACTAAAGTTAGCATTAAGTCGAAGTATATAGTTTTTTCAGCTTTCATTTTAGTATTCAAAATTGTTCCTCCGTTTTTATCTTTATTAAAATATTTGTAAGTAGCTGAATATTACTTACTGTATATAAATCGAGGTGAAGTAATGATCATCGAACGAATCAGCAAATCAACTGTGAAAGTAATACTATCATTTAATGATATGTGTGACTATCAAATGGATTTTAGCAGGCTTGAAAGCAATAGTCTTGAAACAAAATACATGATTATATCCCTGCTTAAAAAAATCCAGCAAAAAGTTGATATTGATTTTAGTTCTGACAACCTGTTTATTGAGGCATTTTCATCAAACGATGGCGGTTGTCTCATGTATATTTCTGTTATTGAAGATAGTGATAATGTGCATGAAAAAGCAAATAAACCTAATCTAATTGCCCTTACAACAGAATTTGATGATTTTAACACTATGATTATCCTCTGCCGTCAACTCCTCAATAATGATATAGAAATAATCCGTAGTCAACTTTATTATAAGGATGATATGTTTCGCTTAATTATTGAAACAAGTTTTGAATCTGAGAAAAAAATCTACAACTTTCTTTTAGAATATGGTAAGATTATTGGTAAAGGTGATTTTCCATATTCAATTACAAAAGAATATTACCAATGTGTTGAAAATGATAATGCAATTGAAAAGCTTGCTGTTTTGCAAACTATCTGATATTTTTAAGAACCATTATTGCCTCTTTCATATTATCGCTTTTAAATAGATAACTACCCGATACAAGCACATTAACTCCTGCTTCAACAGCAAGCTTTGCTGTATCATCATTGATTCCCCCATCAATTTGTATATCAATCTTCCTTCCACTATCATCAATCAGCTTTTTTAACTCTCTTACCTTCTGCAACGAATCAACTATAAATTCCTGTCCGCCAAAGCCAGGCTCTACGGACATAATAAGCACCATATCCAATATATTCAGATATGGAATTAACACATCAACAGGAGTTTTGGGTCTGATAGATAAGCCAGCCTTTTTTCCCATACTATGAATTTTATCTATTGTTTTCCTAACATCGGATTCGCTTTCAATGTGAAAGGTTATCATATCTGCACCAGCATTGACAAATTGCTCTATATATTTATAAGGATTAATTATCATCAAGTGTACATCCATAAACATTTCAGTGCATTTATTTGCTGCGTCTAAAAGCGGCACTCCAAAGGAGATATTATCAACAAAAACACCATCCATAACATCAAAATGCAACATATCAGCCTCTGCATTTTCAAGTTCCTTAATAACCTCCGCAAGTCTTGTCATATCTGCACTTAAAATTGATACTGATACTTTATTTCCCAATAAAATTTCCTCCTGAGTTAACATATTCTCAAACATATTTATACAATTAATTATATAATATTTAAAATTAATCGTCAATACAAATGTAAAAAATCCTTAGTATTATTGTATTCTTTGCTGTATAACCTTAATTTCCCATATTATTATTTTAATGTATTATTTTGAAGTGATTTTAATAAAATATATAATGATAGAAAAGTAAACTACAAATACTATGGAGGAATAAAATGAATAAAAACAGCATTGCAAAAGACACAATTATTCTAACTGCAATCCAGATTGCTCTACAAGCCCTATCATTACTCCTTAATATTTTCATAACACGAAATCTAGGTACATCTGCAGTTGGAATTGCATCTCTCATATATACTTTCTTTGGATTTGCTACTGTAATTTCCACCGGAAATATATTTGTCTCAACCAGCCGTTTTGTTTCTGAAGAAATCAGTAAGCCAAGTGGTTCTCCAAATAAAATATTTCTATACGCAATCTTTTTCTGTCTTTCACTTAGTATTTTCGTAAGCACAATCATATTTATATTTTCAGATTTTTTAGGTTTAAAAATACTGAAAAATCCTGATACCGTCATTTCTATAAAAATCATTTCCTTTTGCCTGCCTTTATCAGCACTTTCTGCATGTATAAAGGGATATTTTCATGCTTACAGAAAAATTCTCATCCCCTCTGCTGCTGAAGCACTGGAGTTTTTTATCCGCTCTGGTATAATAGCCTTTTTAACTGTATTCATGGTAAAATCAAATAAAATGACCATATTTTCCTCTATTGCGATAAGCATTTTAATTTCAGAAATCTTAAGCTGTTTATTTCTTATAATCTCATTTCTTCGTATAAAGTCAAGCGAAAATACATCAAATAAAGCAAGCATGGGTTTCATTAAATTTATTAGTCTTACTATTCCAATTATTCTTAACAGCTACATAATCTCAATTTTAAGCAGTACAAATGAAGCATTACTTCCTCTTACCCTAAAGCAATTCGGAAATTCAACAGACCTTGCATTAAGCCAATATGGAATTTTTGAGGCTATAATTCTACCTACAATCTTCTTTCCATCAGTAGTTTTATGTTGTCTATCATGTATATTAGTACCAGAAATATCTCGTGAAAGAATTGCTAATAATCATTTAAAGGTATCCTCCCTGATAGAAAAATCACTAAAACAAACCTTTGTTTTTTCAATATTTGTTGTAATCATTATGTTTACATATGGAAAAGAAATTGGTATAATGCTTAGCGAAGATACCTTAAGTGGTAATGCAATCGTAGTGCTTGCACCTGTTATTCCCTTTATCTACCTTGAAATTATCCTAGAAGGCATTTTAAAAGGGCTCGGAAAACACAGTTTTTCAACACTAAACTACCTTGTTGAATATATAATACGCATATCCGTTCTACTCATTTGTGTACCTTTAATCGGTTTTTACGGTATTATTATTTCATACTTCGCAAGTAATATCATATGCAATATCAGCCGCATCATTATTATTACAAAAACAACCAATTATATCTTTAACTCAGTTGACCTAATATTAGTACCTGCCTTTTCAGCTGTTTTATCATGGCAGTTAGGAGCCGTTTTCCAAAAAATTATACCAATATATGTCCTTCCCACAGTCATTGAAATTGCCGTATACTCAGCATTCACAGGGATCATTTATATCTTTATAAATAAGGTGATATCATCAATGAATCAACACCAGCCTAAGATTAAAGAAAAGAATCTTCAACCTTCAAAACAATCATAAAAACCAAAATGGAAAAGATCTCATGCACATTACACAGATCTTTTCCATTATATTTTGTTTATTTTATTATCAGACTTTTATAAAAATTAAGACATCGTTTTGACAATCTGTTTTATTTATTCAATAACAAAAATAAATAGAAATCTCCTGTTATAATGCAGCAAAGCTTTGTTTTAATCAACAACAATTACTGTATCCGCTTGCTGATTGCCATTTGCGTTATTGTCAGTTGAAGAATTCGTTGCATCAGTAGTTATATCAGGATTCTCTGCATAGTATACAACCAATATATCTCCATTCTTTACATTAATTGTATTGCCAGGCTCTTTACTTGTTCTTGTAACATATCCGTTCTGATAATTAAAATTCTCCTCTGCCTTTTGCTCATATCTAATTCCTAAAGCAGCTAATTTTTGTAGATAATCATCAAGTTTTAATCCAGCAAAGCTAGGTATAACAACATTTTCAGAACCCTTGCTTACCCATACCTTTACTGTGCTACCACTCGCAAATTTTTCGCCTTCCTGAATCTCCTGGTCAAAAATCAAGCCACTTTCATACTCATTATTATACTCATAAACAGGCTCAAGAGTAATCCAACCAGCATGAGCTGATTTTTGAATTTCAAAGGATTTTCCTATTAAATTAGGCATTATACTATCTTTTTCTTCCATAGTAGTTGTAATTTCAGTACTTTCAGTAGTAATATCCTCAGTATTTGTTGTAACCATCACTACATTATCAAGTGAAGAAAAACTATCAACGCCTGATTTGATTTTTTCTGTATCATCTCCATTAAATACACTTAATAATATTGTTACTATAACCATAAGAATAGCCAAAAGTAATACTCCTATGATAACAGCAACCTTAATCCTCTCCAAAGAGCTTTGCTGTGTAACCTCTGTGCCCTCTACCTCATCCACATACATATCATCATAGTTAACTTCCGGAGCAATATACCTATTATTTTGCTTTTCTTCCTTCAATACTGCATCTAGCTTGCTTTTAGGTATTGTTATCGTTGCAGTATAGCCCTTTGCTTGATTATCAACCTGCTCAAACAATCTTGTCACAAGCTCAGTTATGGTTTGTATTCTTTCTCTTCCAGCCAGCTTTAACCCATCCATTATTACCATTGATATATTCTTTGGAACATTTGTATTAATTTCATGAGGTGGGCATAAATTATCATTATCCATTCTGCTTAAGGCATCAGTTGGCATACAACCTGTCAGAATTCTATACAATACTGCACATATACNATATACATCAGTCCATGTTCCCTGTCTGCTGCTCAATGAATATTGCTCAGGTGCAGCATAGCCTTGAAATATTTCTGAAACCAATTCTGTATTTGCAGTTCTGACTGCTGAAACACAAAAATCCATAAGCTTTAATTCGCCCTTTGGTGTATAGTAAATTGTATTAGGGCTGATTCCCCTGTGAATAATTCCAGTATTATGAATTATACCTAGAGTCGTAAACAGAGGTGGAAATAGCTTCGATACCTGTTCCCAGCTTAATTCCCCTGCATTTTCCTTTAGATAGTCAATCAGGCTGATGGATTCTATATACTCATATATTGCATATGTTGTATTGTTTTCAGCAAAAAGGTCAAGTGCTGGCACAATATGACTTAATGTTCTCATCTTTGCCAATGACTTGTTAAGTTCAGTAAATTCAGCCATCAATGCCTTATATTGTGCCAAATGATTATAATTGACGCTTATTATGGGCTTGCCTTTTACCCTTGTGCAAAGGTTCTCGGGCATATATTCTCTTATAACTACTTTACAAGTAATGACAGTATCATACCCGATATAAGTAGCTCCTTCACCATTACTAATTAACAATTTACCTACTAGATATCTATTATTTAGCATTGTTCCGGGTTTTATATAAGACGGTAAATAGGAAGTTCCCTCTTCATATCCACAATGAGGGCAAATTAAAGCTGTACCTTTTTTTTCCATGCAACCTAAGCATAGCTTATTTTCTCCCATTCATAACCCTCCTATTCATTGATTTATACTATATATTTCATCAATCCTTTTATGACTCAAATTATTTTATCAGTATTAAGCAAACTTGTCAACCTTTTAGCCCATTAACAAGCCCTATCTAAAATTTTTGTATTAATATTGTAATAATTTTAAACGATTTTAAACAATAAATTGACGATAAACAACCTTTTTGTTTTATTCGTGTAACCTATGCTAAAATTCCATCTAATATCGTTCTATATATTATTCCATAATTTTACCTAATCATTCCAAGGAAAGAACCTTTGTTATATAGTCATCCTCAATTTCCTGTACTGCCATAACCTTGTCATCAAAATTCAACATAATTGTTATATAATATGATTTTTCATCCTTTGATTTACTATCCTCATAATAATACTTATACTTGTAAATCTTTTTATCATCATTACTTCTTATGACCTGTATCGGTTTTAAATTAAGTATTTTCTCGACCTCTTCAATTGTAGCACCATCTTCAATTTTACTTACATCAATCTTCTTTTTAACTTTCATTCCGTTAACATTATCCTTGAGTATTTTATAATTATAATATACCACTTCTTCCAGCTTTCCACTTTTATCCGAATAGCAAAGAATTACCCACTCCGGAACATTTACTCCATTAACTTTTATAGTAGACTTGCTCTCATAAATATCGCTAAAATCTCCTAAATCATTAATAAAATCATAATCTGATAATTTCTTAAGCTTAATATCAGCGTTTTTTGCCGCCTTCTCAGCAGTTGAGCCTAGCTTTTCCGATAAGCTTATTGCTATTTTTTCACCATCATTTTTATTCAGTATTACAAAAATTACAAATACTGTTATTATTATAAGTATTATTAATACCAAAGAAATTATGACTTTCAGCTTTTTCTTTGGTTTTTTCTCAACAGCAACAACCTCAATATTTCCGTTATTTACAGTCTCATCAGCTGTTAAATTTTTTTTAGATAATTTTAATTCAGACTTATTATTTTTTTCTCTTTCCTCTTTAACTTTCTTTCCCATTTTCCTCACATCCTTATAATTTTATTAATTCCCTGTTTAACATTTCCTGTACCGCAAGCATAATCCCTATCTTTCCACTTGTGTATGTAATGCCACCCTGCAACCAAGCTGCATATGGCTCCCTTATTGGTGCATCAGCTGATAGCTCTATTGATGCTCCCATATTAAATGCTCCAGCAGCCATTATAACCTTGCTCTCATATCCTGGCATATCCCATGCCTCTGGAGTTACAAACGAATCTATTGGTGCCCCCTTTTGTATTCCTTGACAAAATGCTGTGAGTAAGTCCTCATTGCCAAGCCTAATTGCAGTAATTATATCCCCTCTTTTTTCATCTTGTTTAGGAAAACACTCAAAGCCCAGCATTGTAAAAAGTCTCATGGCAAATGTAGCTGTCTTAACTGCATTAGCCACAACATCAGGTGCAAAAAACAGACCCATAAACATTTCTTTGTTTTGATTAAGCGTACAACCTACCTCCTTGCCCATTCCAACACAGGTCAAGCGGTATGAACAAAGCTCTACCAAATCCTTTCTACCTGCAATATAACCACCTGTTTGGGCTATTCCTCCACCAGGATTTTTGATAAGCGAACCGATAATCAAATCAGCACCGACATCAGTCGGCTCACGCTTTTCTACAAACTCACCATAGCAATTATCCACTATTACTATAGTATCAGGGCTTACTTCCCTTACTGCCTTTACCATCTCTGCTATGTCGTCGGTTGTAAATGAGGGGCGCAAAGAATAACCTCTGGATTTTTGTATATATGCAACCTTTGCTCCCTTAACCACCTTTTTTATACTATCAATATCAGCCTGTCCATTCTCAAGTAAATCCATCTGACTATAAATAATACCAAAATCCTTTAATGAGCCATTGCCGTCATATCCGCTTATACCAATAACCTCTTCAAGTGTATCATATGGCTTACCTGTTATTGAAACAAACCTGTCACCTGACCTTAGCACACCGAATAAGGCAACGGATAGTGCATGGGTTCCCGACACGAAATTATGCCTTACAAGTGCATCCTCAGCTCCTAAAACCTCTGAATAAACTCTATCAAGCGTATCCCTGCCAACATCACCATATCCATATCCACTACTTCCATAAAAGCAGGACTCGCTTACCTTATTATTTATAAATGCTGAAAGAACCTTTGCTCCATTATATTCAGCTATTTCATCAATATTAGCAAACTCCTCCTTACACTCCTGCTCTGCCTTAGCTGCCAACTCCAATAATTTGAAATCAAATTTAAAATAATTATTAACTATCATTTTACTTATTTTAACGCACCTTTCTGCTGACTTTCCTTTTCAATATCCTTTCTCTCAAAAACATATTCCGTCATAATTACCTTAAAGCCTATCTCTTCATAAAAGCTTTTGCGTATATCCAAAGCAAAAAGTATCGCAGTCTTACCTTGTTTCTTCAGTTCACTTCCAATCCAATACAAAAACTCTCTTGCATGTCCACTTCCTCTTGCCTTAACCCTTGTTGCAACCTGTCCTACTAAAACAGTATCATTAATGTCATACATCAGAGTTGCTGTAGTAAATCTCTTGTAAATATAAACCTTGCTTATTCCTCTTCTCACCCTGTGGGATGTATCTGTCAACCAAAGTCCATAGTCAATCAGATTAGGAAAGCCCTCCTTTAAGATTGAATACACATCATCTAGCTTAGGGTTATCATCTATATCATTTTCACTAACATTGCTTTGTCTTTCCTGTGAAAACTCAAACATAGTTCGTCTTAACTGCTGATAATTACTCAATTTATTAAGCTTTGGCAAGAGATGCTGCGAAACCTCAACCCTAAATGGCATATTCATCTCAATAAAATCACAAAGCTCATCCGTTGGAATATCGTCCTCCGTACACACAACCATTGTTGAGTTCATATGGAACAAATAGCCATACATATCATCATACTCAAGCAAATAAAATTTACAAAAGTCATATTTAACTCCATATGCCATCAGATATGAAAGTACTTTCCTTCCATAATAGCTTTTGCTTAACATTTCCTTATCAATTATATTTTCATCAGTAATTATTCTTATCATATATTAAATATCCTTACTATAAGTTTCTCAGTAAGAATCTCACAAGCCTCCAAATCAGATTTTTGTACAACACATGATGGTGAATGTAAATATCTACATGGTGCTGAAATCGCAATAGTTCTTACCCCTTTTCCACTTACATGAATTGCACCGCTGTCATTTCCACCCGCAATCATTGTTTTTGTCTGACATGGTATTTTATTTTCCTCTGCAATTTCAAAGGCTATTTTATATAGTTCTTTGTCATACATTGTACTTCTATCCATGAATGAAACAACTGCTCCCTTGCCCAATTCGCACACTCTTTTCTCTCCAGCTACATCTGGAATATCCGCAGCAGTAGTTGTTTCAAGTACTATTGAAAAATCAGGCTCAATGGCAAATGCTGCAGTTTTAGCGCCTCTTAAGCCCAATTCCTCCTGTACTGTGAATGCAAAATAGATATCATACTCAAAATCCCTGTTTATTAAATCAAGCATTATTGCACAGCCAACCCTGTCATCCAATGCTTTGCTTACTATCTTTCCATTCCCAAAATCCTCATAATCGGGACAAAAATGAACATAATCACCCAGTGAGACATATTTTTCAGCCTCCGATTTATCCGTAGCTCCAATGTCTACATATAGCTTATCAATGCTTACTGCCTTTTTCTTTTCCTCTGCAGTCAGATTATGAACGGCTTTTGCACCAATAACACCGTTTATATTATTTTCCCCGACAAGCACCTGTCTGCCTATTAATACACTCGCATCTATTCCTCCAACAGCTGATATGGTTAATGCTCCATCAGATTTTACAGAGGTGATTATCAACCCAACTTCGTCCATATGAGCTGCAATCATCAGTTTTTTCTCACTTGCCTTCTGCCCTTTTTTAAACGCAATAATATTTCCCAAATTATCCACATGGCAGCTGCATTTTCCCTTTATTTCATCAAGTATATAATCCCTTACCATATGTTCATTCCCAGAGGCACCATTCAGCTCACATAAATTCTTTAAATGCTCTAGCATATTAACTGCACCTCCTTATAAATTCTGCAATAAGCCTTGCTGTATTCTCGATATCTGAAATCTGCATTACCTCAACAGGTGTGTGCATATATTTCAAAGGTATAGATACTGTGCAAGCCTTCACCCCACATCGTGTTACACTGAATTGGTCGGCATTCGTCGATGTTAAGCCACTCATAACCTCTATCTGATATGGTATATTATACATTTTAGCAGTTTCAATAAGCTTTTCGGAAATAATTCTGCTAAGAGATGGTGAAATTCCAATCATCGCACCCTCTCCCATTTTACCACATTTATACTCAATATCATCTGCTGTATAAGCAAAGCTTACATCAACTGCTATTGCTATATCAGGATTAATCTCATATGCAGCAATTTTTGCACCTCGTTCGCCAACTTCCTCCTGTGCCGAAAAAACAACCGATAAGCTGCAAGGCAGTTCTTCACCCTGAAGCTGCTCTAATGCACATAAAATAGCAACTACTCCACATCTGTCATCTAAGGATTTACCTGTGACTCTACCACCAATTAATTCCTTACACTCAGTTGCAAAGGTGATACTATCTCCTAAGCTAACTATTTCCTCCAATTCAGCCTTTGTATAACCTGTATCAATACAGATATCTTCTATTTCAGGCACTTTAGACGCTTTTTTTTCATCACTGCTTACAAGATGTGGAGGAGTTGAAACAATAATGCCTGTAATATCTCTTTTGCCATGAATAATTACACGCTGTGCCATCAGTAATCGCCTGTCAAGCCCACCTACATTTCCAACCTTGATAAACCCATCATCTGTAATGTATGTGCATATCATACCTATCTGGTCAATATGTGCATCAAGCAGAACATGGGGCTTATCATTACTTCTCTCACCTATATTGGCAATTACATTCCTATTTTTTATCTTTACATCACTGCTATATTTCTTTAAATATTCCATAGCCAATTCGGATGCTCTGTCCTCATTACCAGATACGCCCGATATATCAGCTAATTTAAACAATATTTCCTTTATATCCATTCCTTTTACAAGACCTCTTTCTATTTTTAAATCCTACAAGCTGTTTACCAACTTCTTAAAGTGCAGTCCCCTTGCCTCAAAATTAGGATACATATCAAAGCTTGCACAAGCAGGAGATAAACTAACAATATCACCAGGCTTAGCAATTTCCTTTGCCTTTTGCACTGCCTCCTCCATTGAATTAACCCTGTATATTTTTATTTTTTCACTATTATAATTATCACTTTCAGTAATAGCCTTCTCAATCTTATCAGCAGTAACTCCAAGCAAAATCAAAGTTTTTACCTTTTCATTCACAGTTCCTGACATAGGCTTAAATGAAATCTTCTTGTCATAACCACCTGCAATAACTATCAGCTTTTGCTCGAAAGAATTAAGTCCTGCTAAAACCCTTGTCGGACTAGTTGCAATACTATCGTTATACCACTTGACACCATCGACTTCCCTTACAAATTCTATTCTATGCTCAACACCGCTAAACTCCCTTGCAACCTTAACTATTACTTCGTTGGAAACCTCACCCCAGACTGCACTGATTGCTGCGAGGTAATTTTCAACATTATGTACTCCTGGAAGTCTTATATCGCTTGCTAACATTATTTGTGTCGTAAAACCATACTCATTATAGCAGATAAATCCATTTGCATCTACAAATGCTCCTATCTCTGGCATTGTCCTTCTTGAAAACTTAACAAGTCTGCCTCTAACTAAATCCGATAATTCATTTGTCGGCTTGTTATCTAGATTTAGAATAGTCTTTGAAAACGCATTTTGATGCAAAATTATATTCTTCTTAGCATCAACATATTCCTCCATAGTGCCATGAACATCAAGATGATTAGGAGAAATATTTGTAATCACTGCAGTATACGGTGACTTCCTCATTGAGATTAACTGAAAGCTTGAAAGCTCAACCACTGCTGCATCATCTTCATTGATGCTTTCTATAATTGGTAATAATGCACGACCGATATTGCCACCCTTATGCACAACTCTACCAGACTTATCCAGTAATTCAGATATAAGTGTAGTAGTCGTAGTCTTTCCATCTGACCCGGTAACTGCATAGATTTTACACGGACATAGTTCAAAAAACACTTCCATTTCAGATGTAACAACTATCCCCAATGCTCTTGCTTTTACTAATTCTGAATGGTTGTAATACATTCCCGGAGTTCTGAAAACTATATCACACTTGAATATTTCATCAAGATAATTTTCACCTAGAGAAAAGTAAGCACCCTTTTCCTTTAATTTGTCATATGCTTCTCCCATTTGCTCAGAAGTTTTTTTATCACATACTACTACCTGTAAGCCCTTATCAAGGAACATATTTATTAAGTCAAAATGACTTACTCCAATACCGATAAATGCAATCCTTTTATCTTTTAAGCTCTCAAAAAATCTATCAGCTTTACTCATACTCCTAATCCTCCGATTTAAATTTGTACTTTATTATTATATACATTTTTTTCACAAATAGCAACCGATATTATATACTAATTTATATTAATAGACATTTTCATTGACAATTTTAATAAGCTATGTTAAATTTAAAATATAGTCTAAATACTTAAAAGAAAGTGCTGTGATATATAATGAAAAAGCGTGTGAAATTATCTTTAATCTGGATTTTAGTTTTTATACTGACTTGCGTAAACTCAAATATTATATTTGCTTTTTCTGGCATGACTGCTGAAGAATATTATAAAAACTCAACAATTATCCCTGAAATTTTAGAAAATAATATTAAAAAGATGGAAAAGATAAACTCCTATGGTCCCGAATTTGTTATTGATTACATAACCATTACTGGAGAAAAAAAAGATGTTATAAATACTCTTGCAGAGGTTAAAACGCTATCCGATACTCTATGTGTAGGCTTAACCGATGACTATGATAAAATAAAAGCATTTTCATTATATGTAAGTGAAAATATTTATTATGATTTTGATGCAGCACATAATTCCGTTACATTTGATGTAATCTGCTTGCAGAATGTTTTAGAACGAAAACGCACTACCTGTGCAGGGTACTCAAATCTGTTTTCCGCATTATGTAATGCTCAAGGAATTTATTGTGTGAATATCAGAGGTGCTGCTCCCGGTGATGGCATAACTCGTAAAACTCTTAACAGCGAATCTGCTCCTACAAACCACGAATGGGTGGCTGCTTATTATGAAAAAGAAAACAGATGGGTTTATGTTGACCCTACCTGGAATTCTAATAATGCATACAGGAACGGCAAATTTAATTATTATGCAAGCACAACAAGATATTTCGATATTTCATTGGAATTGCTCTCTATTGAGCATAAAGCTAGAATTGTGGATTATAGAAACTTTTTTGAAGCTTTAACTATTTATGAGGATAAAACCACAACAAACTCAAAGGTAAATACAACTACCACTAATGCGTCAACTGTTACAACGAAAAAATTCGAAAACTCCTCCAATCAACCCATTCAAAGCCAATCAGTCACTAATGAATCTAAACCGAACGAAACTAACCACGAATCTGAAATTGAAGCAGATGAAACGAAAACTTTAGATAAAACCTCAACTGAAAACAATAAAAATACATCAAAAACCACAAAGAAAACTGATAAAAACTCGTCAAGACTTGACAATATCGAAAGCCTTAACACTGAAGCCAATACTAACGAAAAATCTAATTTCGATGATGCAAAACCATATGGATTGATTGTTACTCTTATAATTATCGGTATTTCATGCTTATCCGTCGGTGGATACTTTGTGTTCAAAAAATTTAAGAAGTAAATTTAAAAAACCATCATAACAATATATTGCTATGATGGTTTTATTTTATTATTTTGTTTCACCTTTGGTTTTAACCTTTTTCTCTCTCTACCTTTGCTTCATGTGCACCCATGTCCTTAAATAACACCTCATCACTATTACTTTGACTATATAACCTGTCCTCAGGGTTTTCCTCACCCATCTGTTCATAATATGGAGCTATAACATATTTTTTTATAACTGGATAGCAATTATAACAAATTAAAAGCCATAGGGTCGTAAGTGGACCGAATAAAGTAAATGGAAGAAGATTGTTATAGAAAATCACAAGAACAGTTGTAGCAATTAATGTTACAATTACTATAACCGCTGTCGACAAATTTCTTTTAAATTCCATAAATGTCAGTACAAATGAATTTTTTATGATATCAGTCAGCTTAATATTGGTTGTTACTATCATCAGGTAAATATAAAATTTCATTATAAAAAGCAATATAAAGATACTTGCCACTATTATAAAAAATATATACCATATAATGTTCCCACTTTGCACCGCAAGCGAAGGATATACTATAAATCCTGATAAGATACATAAAACTATAAGTATCTCTGCTATCCCGACTATAAAGGATTGCTTGAAGTTTTTCTTAAACGAACTCCAAAAATCTGAAAAAACATACGAGTGCGTTTCCTGTGAAAAATTCTTCAGAACTTTTACTATACCCGCAGTTGCAGGTCCTATTGTTATAATTGGTATACAAAAAAGAATATACAATAGATTCAAAAGAGCTAACTTCCAAAACTTTCTAAAATAAATTTGAAAGAAATTCCTTACCCTTCCCCTTTTTTGTGAATCTTCAGGTACTCCACCAGCGCTTTTATGGTCAAATAATCCAAAAAAATCCGCCAAACCTTTACACTCCTTAACTTATTTAAAACTAATCCTTTGAAAAGCTCCAGATAACAAGCTGTCGAGAATTGATGAAATTACAAGCAGCACTAATAAAACTATGAATTTTATAAAATACATTCGGACTTGGGAATTTGCCTTATCGTTACCCTTCCCAGCAAACGCAAACCCAGCAAACATATTTGATGACCTGATTGATTCCCTAGTTGCTAATATAAGTATTATCGAGCTTCCTACTGCATGAGGCAAAATAACAAGTAATGCAATTAAAAAACCCTTAAATCCATAGTGAAAATAAGTATATGATACAGAGATACCCAATGCAACCCCTCTGTAAAATAATATAAAAGCCTCAATTGGTTGCGAAACTGCTCCAAAGCCTAATATAAACAATATAATAATCAAAAAACCTGTGTTTCTGAATGAATTGATAAAATTATCAGCTACGCTATGTCCTGAATTAATTTTAATAAAACCATGATTAAGCAATTTGCTCATCAAAAGCCTGTTATCAGGAATAGTGCAGAATGTAATTGTGCCAACAACAATTCCCAACACAATCAGGCCAAATAACAGCAATACACTGATTTTTTTATCACTCGGCTGCTCAATCGTCTCAATATGACTTGTCCTTTTAAATCTTTTCATATTCTATCATCCTTTACTTTTGCGTTTCTTTTCACACGCTTTTTTATAAAGGATATGCTGATTTTTTATTTTTTAGACTATCATTTTGATAACTCATATGCACGCTTTGTGCAACTTTTGCATGCATTTTTAACAGTATCCACCAACTTACCTTCATAAAGCCTGTCGAGTCCTGCAAGTGTTGTTCCACCCGGTGATGAAACCTTTCTTATAAGCTCATCAATTTCGTCTCCGCTTTCCATAATCATTCTAGCAGAACCAATAAGTGACTGTGTGAACAACGCCTTAGCAGACTCTTCAGAAATTCCTGCCTCTTCAGCATACTCTATAAAACCCTTTGCAAATAGATATATAAAAGCAGGACTGCTTCCGTTTATCGCAATAACTTCCTTCATTTTGTCCTCAGGAAGTATAGCGATTTTACCACATGCCTTAAAAATACTGCATACAAACTCGAACTCCTCTTTGGTCGTTGGCTCAATTTCTGCAAGCGCAGTTGCTCCCTCACCTAATAAAAGAGGGGTGTTCGGCATTACTAATACAACTCTTACATCAGGCTTTGTTTTTAATTTTATATACTCACCTGTAATACCTGCAGCAATAGAAACAAGTACTGTGTTTTCGTTAATTTCATCAGATATATCCTCAAGTACTATATCAAAAACCTGTGGTTTTACTGCAAGAATAACATATTTACATGATTTTACAAGCTCCTTTGCATTTGCGCATGTTGTTACACCCAACTGCTTAACTGACTCCATCTTTTCTACATCTGTGTCAGTTGCTAAGAGCTTTACATTATCAGAAATTTCGCTGTTTTTTATCCCCTTAATTATTGCCATTCCCATATTGCCAATGCCAATAAATCCTACATTAACCATTTAATCAGACCTTTCAAAAAATATTGCTCACTATATTATACAGCAATCTGCACAATATAGCAAGCAATTTTTCAATTATTTTATCCTATATAATGTTTCGCAACCCGTTTATATGCTTGTATTGCGCTTGGAACCACTATACAAGAAAGAATTAAATCAAAAGGTAGCTGCAATAAGGATTTTGTAAGTCTTGGAGTTAACCATATACCAAAGTCTTGTAAATGAGAAACATTTCTAAAACTAAAGTCCTTATTAACATATGATATGTAAATAATTACAGATGTTAAAATCATATCACATATTAAAACAACAGCAACTCTTGAAAAAATAATTCTTATGAACTCCAATTCCTTACGGTATAACAATATACCATAAATTATTCCGGCAATAATCTGAACACTAGCAAGTAACAAGGAGTAATCCCTTATCTTTGCATCACTGATTATATAACCCAGAAAATCAACCATAACACTTGACATTGCCCCAACAACCGGTCCATAAAGCATTGCAATAACAATAATCGGCAAGAATGCAAATGAAATTCTTACATCAGGTGTTACCTGAATTGCAAGATGCCTTAAAACTAACGCTAACGCCATCATCATACCTGTTATTGTCAGTGTTCTTACGCTTTTTAACTCCTTTGTTGAATCTGAAAATAGACTAAAAAAGCCTTTCATATTAACCACTCCTTTTAAAATTTGTGTCTGTCAATACATAAATGCACGCTGTTGCACAAATGGAGTTTGATTTGAAAGGCTCCTTTTATGCATTCAGCGGGATGCGAGAATTGTACCGCAAGCCTTTACGCTTTTCGTTCAGACAGCAACTCCCCGTCTGTCTGACACTTTACGCACAATTCCCTACTCTGATTGCAAATATTCAATTTTTGGATAGTTGCAATTGTTTTATATTAGAAAGCAAGTTCCCTTGCTATTTTATAAAGCTCATCTTCAAAAGGCTTTTTCATAGAAAGTGCTTCCTTAATATCAAAGTCTACAATTTTATTATCCTTCATACCGACTACCTTATTGCCAATTCCCTTGTCTAAAAGCTCAACAGCATAGTATCCAAACTGGCTTGCAACAACTCTGTCCCTTACTGTTGGTGCACCACCACGCTGCACATGGCCTAAGATAGTTGCTCTTGACTCAATTCCAGTCTTTTCCTCAAGTATTGATGCTATTTCATCAGAATGTCCAACACCTTCAGCAACAATTATAATAAAATGCTGTTTACCTGTTTTTCTTGACTCAAGCATTTTCTTTGCAATATCATCTAAACAATAGCCAGTCTCCTGTGTGATAATCTCAGTTGCACCGCAAGCAATTCCAGTGTTTACTGCTATATATCCAGCATTTCTACCCATAACCTCAACTACGCTGCAACGGTCATGTGATTGTGCTGTATCCCTGATTTTATCAACCATCTCAACAACTGTATTCATTGCTGTGTCATAGCCTATTGTATATTCAGTACAAGCTATATCGTTATCAATTGTTCCAGGTAATGCAACGCATGGTATGCCTCTTTCAGATAAATCAGCAGCACCCCTAAACGAGCCGTCACCGCCAATAACAACGATGCCATCAAGCCCTAATTCCTCACATTTTTGCTTTGCAGTCTGCATTCCCTCTTCAGTTCTGAATTCAGGACATCTTGCTGTATAAAGAACAGTGCCTCCTCTTTGAATAATATCGGATACACTGCGTTCATTCATCTCAAACACATCACCATTGATAAGACCATTATAACCCCTGCGGATTCCATAAACCTTCATGCCCTTCCTGATTGCTGCTCTTGTTACTGCTCTTACAGCAGCATTCATTCCTGGTGCATCTCCGCCACTTGTTAATATTCCTATTTTTTTCGCCATTACTTCTCCTGCCCTTCCAACCTAATATATAAATAATTTAACCTTTTTTCTTATTATATTTTACTACATTTAAGAATTTTGTCAAGTAGATATTAGTTAATTATATATTTTTCTTAATTAATCAAACCAATATCCTCAGCTTTCACAATTTCCGTAAGTCTTGTATAATATTCATAATTGATATCTACAAAGAATTTATTTTTAGGAACACAATACTTTTTTAAATCAATAAGGTAAAAGCATAAAAGATTTGACCCTGAATAAGCTTTGGAAAGCTCCATTATATTCTGTATAGTATTTTCTTCTGAGCTTTGCAATTTTATACACAACCTTTTTCTTGAAACCATATCAGTAAATTCTTTTTCATCAAAAACATTATCTGCTATTACACTTACCGAATCCTCTTTTATCGATATTTTCCCGGAAATATAAAGCACCGTATCCTTTTCCAGTTTATTCTTACATTCCTCAAATAAATTCGGAAAAATAATACAATCAAGCGTTCCTGCCATATCCTCAACTGTCATAAAACACATTTTAGAGCCACTCTTTGTAATATGAGTCTTTATGCCAGCAATTGTACATAACAAAGAGACGGGAGTGTTATCTTCATACTTTTTGCCTGTAAAACCCTCGCTGACTATGTTTTGTATTGCATCCAATCTCAACAGCTTACTATACAGACTATATTGTGAAAGAGGATGGCCTGAAACATACATTCCAATTGTATCCCTTTCCATCTTCAGCAATTGCTTGAGAGGAAACTCCTCAACATCTGCAAATTTTATGCTGAATTTTTCCTTTTCAACCTCACTCCCAAATAAGTCCATCTGCCCCTCAACCTGTTGTTTTAACTGGTCATGAATACCATCAAGTATTTCCTCATAGTTTTCAAGCATCTGCCTACGGTTTAAATCCAAGCTATCAAAGGCACCTGCTTTTATAAGACTCTCAATAGAACGTTTATTTATATCAGTATCTGACATTCTCTCGCAAAAATTTTCAAGCGAAGTAAATTTACCGTTCCTTTCGCGTTCAGCTATTATGTTCTGTATAGTAGCTTTACCCATATTTTTTATCGCAAGCAATCCAAAATGTATTCCCTTCTCAGAAATTGTAAATCCATCGCAGCTTTCATTAATATCAGGTCTTAGCACCTTAATACCATTACTTTCACATTCCTCAATATATTCCATAAGCTTTGAGGTATTTGATAACACGCTTGTCATCAATGCTGCCATGTACTTACTAAAATAATGGCATTTTAGATAAGCTGTCTGATATGCAAGATAGGCATAAGCAGCCGCATGGGATTTGTTAAACGCATATGACGCAAAGCTTGACATTTCATCAAATATATCATTTGCCACATCCTCAGGGACCCCGTTTTTTACTGCGCCAACACAGTTAACTGTACCATCAGCATTTACATCTCCATAAATAAAGCTGTTTCTCTCCTTGTCCATAACATCATGCTTTTTCTTGGACATTGCTCTACGAACCAAATCTGCTCTGCCATATGAATAGCCAGCTAGTTTTCGGCATATTTCCATAACCTGCTCCTGATAGACAATACAGCCATATGTCACTTCTAGAATATCCTTTAAAAGAGGGTGCTTATATGTCACCTTTAATGGATTGTGTTTGTTTCTAATGTACTTTGGTATCGACTCCATAGGACCCGGTCGATAAAGTGATATTACTGCAATTAAATCTTCAATGCTTTCTGGAACCAGCTTTGTCAAAACCTGTCGCATTCCTGCACTTTCAAACTGGAAAACACCTGATGTTCTGCCCTTTGCAAGCATCTCAAATACTTCCTTGTCATCAATCGGAATGCTTTTTATGTCAAAATCAGGCTGTTTATCCCTTATGCTTTCCTCACAATCACGAATCACTGTAAGGTTTCTGAGCCCCAAAAAGTCCATCTTCAACATACCTAAGCTCTCAAGAACGGTCATCTCATACTGAGTTACAATTGAGTCATCATTGCGTGACAAAGGTACAAAATCGCTTACAGAAGAGCTTGCTATCACGACTCCAGCAGCATGAACAGATGTATGTCTTGGCATTCCTTCAACCTTTTTCGCCATATCAACCAGTTCATGAACAACCTTATCAGAATTATATAAACTAAGTAAATCGTCACTTCTTTTAAGTGCCTTTTCAATTGTTATATTAATTTCGTTAGGTATCATCTTGGCGATTTTATCACATAGCTGATATGGAACACCCATAGCACGCCCGACATCCCTTATTGCACCCCTTGCAGCCATAGTACCGAATGTCACAATCTGAGCCACCTTATCATTACCATAACGCTTAACAACATAATCAATTACATGCTGTCTGCCCTCAATGCAAAAGTCAATATCAAAGTCGGGCATACTGATTCGCTCAGGATTTAAAAACCTCTCAAAAATCAGATTATATTTTATCGGGTCTATTCCAGTTATTCCAATACAATATGCACATAGACTGCCTGCACCCGAACCTCTTCCAGGTCCCACAGGAATATTATTATCCTTTGCATATTTAACAAAATCCCATACAATAAGAAAATAATCCACATATCCCATCTGGATAATAGTAGATAGCTCATATTCCATTCTTTTAATTATCTCTTGTGACGGCTCTTTTCCATAACGATTATAAAGCCCCTCATAGCATAGCTTTCGAAAATATTCCACATTGTCGTCTACACCCTCAATTTCAAACTTAGGTAGCTTAATTACCCCAAATTCAAACTCAACATTGCACCTTTCCGCTATCTTTACAGTGTTCTCTAATGCAGATAGCATATTTCCAAAAAGCTCACACATTTCATCATAACTTTTAATATAAAATTCATCTGTTTCAAAGCCCATGCCATTAGGCTCTAAAATAGTTGTGTTCGTCTGTATCGAAAGCAAAACATTTTGCATTTTTGAGTCTTCTTTTGTAATATAATGTGCATCATTCGTCGCTACAAGTGGTATGCCCGTTTCATTCGATAACTTATAAAGCATCGGTAAAATCTTTATCTGCTCTTTTATCCCATGATTTTGCACTTCAAGAAAATAATTGCCATCCCCAAAAATTTCATTATAAAGCAATGCTGTATTTTTTGCACCATCATAGTCATTATTAACAAGATTTCGGGCAACCTCTCCAGCAAGACAAGCAGACAGACAAATTAAGCCTTTGCTGTGTTTTCGCAAAAGCTCAATATCAACTCTAGGTTTATTATAAAATCCCTCTACATATCCAATAGAAACCAGCTTGATAAGATTCTGATATCCCTCATTATTTTCACAAAGCAATATTAAATGATAGGGATTGTTATCAATCTTATGAACCTTATCATGTCTTGTTCTCGGTGCAACATATACCTCACAACCTATAATGGGCTTTATTCCCTCTTTTTTTGCCTCATTGTAAAAATCAATTGTACCATACATACAACCATGATCCGTCACAGCAACTGATTTTTGCCCTAAATCCTTCACACGCTTAACAAGCTGTTTTATCCGACACGCACCATCAAGCAAGCTGTATTCACTATGAACATGCAAATGCACAAATTCATTCATACCCTATTTTCAATCCTCTGTTTTATTATCTTTCATATTCTTACTTCTTATCTTTTCCGCAATTTTTGCTATTTTCTGAAATCTGCGATTAACTCCTGAACGCTGCAGCGGCTTTGCCATTAACTCTCCAATCTCCTTTAAGCTAAGCTCAGGATTATCAAGCCTCAATTCTGCAACCTCTCTTAAATCAGGAGAAATATTGCTCAAGCCTATATTTTCCTCAATTAGCATAATATCATCAATTTGTCTTGTCGAGGCTGCTATCACCTTATCAATATTTGCAGCATCACAATTAGCAATTCTGTTGGCTCTATTTCGCACATCCTTTAAAATTTTTATGTTCATTATATCCAATGTGGACTGCTGAGCTCCCATGAAGGTGAGAATATCCTCAATAGCCTCACTATCCTTTATATATAAAACATAATCCTTTTTTCGTCTTACCATCTTTAACGCAAAGCCAAAGGAATTCAGAATCTTACTAAAATCCTGATATAGCTGTTCGGTAGGAATTACAAATTCAAGGTGATACTCCTTATTTGGATTATTAATGCTGCCACATGATAAAAAAACACCTGCTGTAAACAATCCTACACTATTATGAGCTATATTTGTAGGATTTACCTCCCGCTTATCAGGATTAATCTTATACAATTTCATTATTTTATCCATGCTTTTTTCATCGTCTATCAAAAAGCTATAAAGCTTCTTACCTTTATTTTTTTGTATTTCGTCATATTTTATTTTAACCTTGCCGTTAAATACCTCTTTAACCAGCTTAGGATATAGTTCTGCTAAACCAGCACTCTCCGTCTGTAAATTTATCATATCTTTGCTAAATTGCTTGCAAAAAAGCAATATTCCATAAAGACAGGTATATCTCTTATCTCTGTCAGTTGCAGTCAGGCTCAGTTCTTTCTTTACAGCATTAGAGAAAGACATACCCTCACCATCCTCTCATTTTTGCTACCTATCTTTTGTAATATCCCTATGACTTTTATGCACCCGCAAGCCCTTGCTTGTTAAATAATCGGCCAAATATTCTGCAAAAGTCACAGACCTATGCTTTCCTCCAGTACATCCAAATGCAATCACAAGCTGGCTTTTTCCTTCATGCACATATAGTGGAATTAAAAAATCCAGCAAATCCTTCAACTTTTCTAAAAGCTCCTGTGACTGCTCAAATCCCATAACATAATTACGAACACTTGTATCACAGCCTGTTAGCTTTTTAAGCTCATTCACATAAAATGGATTCGGCAAGCACCTTACATCAAATATCAAGTCCGCTTCCGTTGCTGAGCCATATTTAAATCCAAATGAAATGACCTGTATCATCATGGAGTCGCTTGCTTTTTCCAAAAAAATATTAATTATCTGCTCCTTTAGCTTGCCATTCGATAAATACGAGGTATCAATGTAATAGCTTGCAATTTCCCTTAGTGCACTTAACTGCTCTCGTTCATAGACAATCGCATTGTGCAGACTCCCATGAAATTTTGAATCAAGTGGGTGCTTTCTCCTTGTTTCTTTATATCGTTTTAACAAAACCTCATTATTAGCCTCAAGATATAAGACCTTGACATCCATTCCGGTTTTCTTAATGCTTTCTATGCTATTGATTATATCGTCAAACCTGTCACCCGAACGAATATCAACTGCAATTGCAACTCTTTCCAGCTTCCCTTCAGAATGTAAACAGATATCAGCAAATTTTTCTATCAATTGAGGTGGCATATTATCTATACAGTAAAACCCGATATCCTCTAAGACACTCATGGCAACTGATTTTCCCGAACCTGATAAGCCTGTTACTAATACAAACTGCATAATGCTACCTCCCCTTAAATACTTTTATTTTATTATTCTTGGTTCAAGCTCAAGCTCATATCCAGTATCGTCCTTTACCTTTTCCTGAACTAAGGATACCAGTTTCATTATATCCTCACAGGTTGCGTTTCCCTTGTTGATTATAAAGCCACTATGCTTCTCACTAACCTGTGCATCACCCACACTCAAGCCCTTTAGGCCACATTTTTCTATTAAATAAGAAGCATAATTACCCTCAGGGCGTTTAAAAGTACTTCCCGCACTTGGAAAATTCAGAGGCTGCTTGTCAATACGCTTTTGTAATAATTCATCCATCTTAAGCTTGATTTTATTATAATCATTCTTAACAAGTTGCAATACTACCTTAACAATCAGCATATTTCTGTTATCAGAAAAAATACTATGCCTATACGCAAGGTCCATGTCCTTTTTATCTACCCTTACAAGCTCTCCCTTTTCATTCACATACTCTGCGTACAACACAACATCCTTCATCTCTCCACCATATGCACCAGCATTCATATAGAGTGCTCCACCAATTGTTCCAGGTATTCCCCACGCAAACTCTAACCCACTCATATTGTTTTCAAGTGCAACACAACATACCTTTTTAAGTGCTGCTCCCGATTGACATTCTAAAATATTATCGCTAACTACCTTAATTTCTGAAAAATCCTTGCCAAATAAAATTATTACACCATCAAAACCATTATCTGAAACAATAATATTACTGCCCTTGCCAATCACCTCAAAATTCACTTTATTGTCTACTAAATATTTTATTACTTCCTGTAATGCTTCTACACAATTTATAGAAATCAGTAGCTTGCAATTTCCTCCCACCTTAAAGGTAGTGTAATTTTTCAGTGATACATTCAAAAAAGTACAGCACCCATACTTATTACAGATAGCTGTTAGTTCGCTAATATAAGTCATTTCTCTTCAACCCTTAAAAATTATTATATGTGTAATACTTAACCTCTTTTTCTATTTATATATTCCATAAGCCTGTCATAATCGCTATTAAGTATTAACTCTCTAGGGAATTCCAGACTATTTATCATCTCCTCAGATACCGGAACCTTTCCTATTGAATCACAGTAATGACAATCTGTATTAACTACTATTGGAATATCATACTTTTTGCATATCTTTAAAATAGTATAGCAATTATCTCTTGAACCTTTTCTGTTCCTTATCGAGCTCTCATTTATCTCCACAAGCTTTTCATATTCCTTGAAATGCTTCAGCACCAACTCATAATCAAACGGAAAATTAATAGTTTCACAATGACCTATAACATCAACAAGCTCATATTTTTTAGCTAAATTGATATATGCCCTAGTATAGTCATCATAGGTACCATTGCTTACAACAGGTGTATGAAATGATGCAATTACCCATTTAAGATTACGAAGCTCATAATTGCCTAAATCAATATTGCCCTCTAAATCAATTATATTAGCCTCTGCTCCAGGCAATACCCTTACACCATGAATTTCTTCAGGTAGGCATTTCAAATTATGAAAATGCCATATATGTGGTGAATCAGGTGAATAAGGTGCATGGTCAGTTAACGCAAAACCCTTCAGACCATTTTCCTTTGCTGATTGTGCCAACTCCTTTACAGTCGAATATGCATGTGTTGATGCAACTGAATGACAATGTGTATCTACTTCTATAAGCATATCCTTAACTCCTAAAAATCCATATTCTTTACTACTTCTTTTCCTTNCATGTTTAATCCTAAATTTTCAAGCAACTCCTGAGCAGCATTATAACCCATCTTCTTTTGTCTGTTATTCATCGCTGCTACCTCAAGTATTACTGCTAGATTTCTACCAGGTTTAACAGGTATTGTAAGTGATGGAACCTTCACTCCTAATATTGAAATTACCTCATTGTCAACACCCATTCTGTCATAGGTCTTTTCAGGATTCCAAGGCTCCATCTCGACTATTAAGTCTATCTTTTCTGTCATCTTGACAGCACCCATACCAAACAATCTTCTTGCATTGATAATGCCGATACCCCTTAACTCAAGAAAATGCCTTATATTTTCAGGCGAACTGCCTACAAGACTGATATTAGATACCTTTCGGATTTCAACTGCGTCATCTGCTACAATTCTATGTCCCCTCTTTATAAGCTCTATGGCAGTTTCACTTTTACCAACTCCACTTTCACCTAATATTAAAACACCCTCACCATATATTTCAATTAAAACCCCATGTCTGGTGATTCTTGGTGCAAGATTCAAATTTAAAAACGCAATTAAACCTGATATAAAATTTGATGTGCTTTCCTTACTCCTTAACAACGGTAACCCATATTTTTTTGCCAATTCCAGCATCTCATCAAAATATGGCAATTCCCTTGTAATAACCAATGCCGGAAGATTTTGTGAAAACAATGCCTCAAGACGCTGATACCTTGTTTTCTCATCTATTGTTGAAAGGTATGCAAACTCCATCTTTCCAATAATTTGAATCCTTTCAGGGTCAAAGTATTCATAAAACCCCATTAATTGCAATCCAGGACGATTAACATCATTCTCATCAATCATAATTTCTTCAGCCTTTTTAGGCAAATATATTGTCTCTAAATTAAACTCCCTAATGATTTTAACGAGTGATACATTAAACCTTTCTGCCATTTTTCTTCCCCTTTTCCCGTTGACCAATTTAAATAATGTCTATTATATGCTCTTATTCCCTGTCAACGATTTAATAATAAGAGCAAACTACCCTTTTATATACATATCTATAACTTATGAATACACATTATATAGTATATACTATTTATTATACAGTACGCCTATTTTTTTTTCAAGAGATATTTGTTCATTCTAACAATATTATTGTAAATTTTATGTTAAGCTATTGTAAATCTACAAATTGTATAGTAAGATAATTATAAGTATATGTATATTTATTTCTTTAAATAAGTGAGGGAGTAGTACATTATAATGAAAAAATTATTAAAATTCCTGACCAGCAGACTTTTTATACGATGTTTAATAATACTTCTTCAACTTGTTGTGTTATTTGTTTTAGTATACTCTTTGAGTACCTATTCTATTTATATACAGGGTGTAATGACATTAATGAGCTTAATCTTTGCACTTGCCCTCGTTAACAATGATTCAAATCCTATGTTTAAAATCTCCTGGCTCATACCAATTCTCACATTTCCTGTGGCGGGGTGGACTTTTTACTTTATATTTGAGCGAAGAAAAGTATCACATAAAACTGAGGTTAAATACCTCGAAATCCTAGAATCTAGCAAAAACACTATTAAGCAAAACCCGGATGTTCTACATGAAATTGAAGAAGAGCACCGCTCTGCCGCCAAGATTTTTAGATATATTCAAAATACTTCAAATACCTGTGTGTATAATAATACTGAAACTCAATTCTTTCCAACTGGTGAGCTTTTCTTTAGAAGCTATATCGAGGAGCTTAAAAAAGCTGAAAAATTTATCTTTATAGAGTATTTTATAATCGCTAAGGGCAAAATGTGGAACTCAATACTCGATATTTTAAAGGAAAAAGCTGAGAATGGTGTTGAAGTTCGTGTTATGTATGATGATGTGGGAACGATAAATCTTCTTGATAAGAATTACCATAAAACGCTGAATAGCTACGGCATTAAAACCGCTATCTTCAATCCGTTCAGAGCCTCACTCGATACATTTTTAAACTATCGTGACCATAGAAAAATTACTGTAATCGATGGCAATGTCGCTTTTACTGGTGGCCTAAATCTGGCTGATGAGTATATAAATAAAAAGGTTCGTTTCGGATACTGGAAGGACTGTGCTTTAATGCTCAAAGGTGACGCTGTTTCAAGTATGTCTTTACTATTCCTTCAGCTTTGGGACCTTGCAACCGATGGCCCTGAAATTGATTTTAGTGAGTATTTCAGTACAAAAAATTATGAGCCCGACGGCTATGTTCAACCGTTCGGAGATGGNCCTATTAANGGAAATCTAATCGGNAAGCTGGCATATATCAGTATCATTAATCATGCAAAAAGCTATGTCTATATCGCAACACCATATCTGGTTCTCGATAATGAAATGATAACTGCACTATGCCTTGCCGCTAAAAGTGGAATTGATGTAAGAATAATTACTCCAAAGATTCCGGATAAATGGTATGTTCACTCCGTAACACGCTCAAATTATCCCGTTCTCATCAAAGCTGGTGTTAAAATTTATGAGTATTCACCTGGCTTTATTCATTCTAAAACCATTGTTGCAGATGATGATTACGCAATAGTTGGTACTGCAAATTTCGACTTCAGAAGCTTTTATCTGCACTTTGAAAACGGTGTTTTTATGTATAAATCCAAAGCCGTGCAGCAGGTTACAGATGATTATTTGAATATTCTTGACGAATCAACTGAAATAACATTGGATACCTGCAACAATACCCCTATTCACAAGAGAATCCTTCGTTCCATCTTGAGGCTATTTTCTCCCCTTATGTAAAAAACAGAGGCAAAACCTCTGTTTTTTTATTATAAAAGTGAAACAACTGGCATTATAATAATACCTACAAAAAGTACTACAACCATCGCAATTACAGCAATTCTCATTCCTATGCTTTTTTTCTTCATAATATCCCTCCTGACATATGTTTAGCTTATGCTAAACAAAAACAGCTGAATATCACTTCATTCAGCTGTTGTATGTACTTTTCACTTCTTAATGGCATCCTAGATAGAACTTGAAGGATTTACCTCAAGAATTGATTTTCGCTTTGAGGTATTATCCGCAGTATCTATCTCATCGCAAAAAAAATCTTCATCATCCGAAGTTATCATCTTCGCTCCGCAATTATTACAGAATTTAAATTTCTCATCCACCTCTGCATTACATTCTGGACAAATATTAAAGCCTTTAATATTATAGAATTCCATCTTTAGCTTTTTAATTCTGCGTCTTCTTGTATCAATATCCTCGCATAGAGTCTTTATTTCATCTAAATGCTCTTCAACGCCTTTATAGTACAACTTGCCTATATCCGCAAAAATTTCAATTATTCTCTCTTCCTCGTACAAAATTTTGCGTTTTAAATTTCCAAGTTCGGAAATTCCTTTTGCTTTCGCACTTATTCCTCTGCTTGCATCATTTACCTTATCAAAGATACCCATGATTTTCACTCCCAAAACAATAATAACTAACCATTTATAATATGTTACTCTTTTTTAAAAATTACATATTGTATATTTCATCGCTTGTAAGCAGCTTGATGTTATTTTTTGACAAAATTTCTATTGCCTTCTCATTATCATTAACCCTTAAAATAACATATGCCATATTATCAGTTTTACTAATAAATGCATACATATACTCTATACTTATTGAGTTTAATTGCAATACATCAGTTGCTTCTGCTAATCCACCTGGTTCATCTTTAATTCCAATTGCTATAACCTCAGTTAATGTTACTGTGCAATCAGCACTTTTTAGCGCTTGACAAGCTTTGTCGGGGTTGTTAACTATTATTCTTAATATGCCAAAATCCTTAGTATCAGCTATTGATAAAGCTCGAATGTCAATATTATTATCCTTGAGAATTTTTGTTACTGCAGACAATCTACCCATTTTATTTTCTATAAAAATAGAGATTTGTTTAATTATCATAAACATCTCACCCCTTAATTGTAAATTATTGTACACCTTGCATACTTGAGTCAATAATTTTATACTTTTTTTATTTATTAATAATATTATAGCTTTTCTTAAATAATTTGTCAAGTATTTTTGCATTTCTTTTCAGTTGTATAAATATACACATTTTAGAAAATTTATTACATAATAATTCCTAAGGATCATAGTTAATATTCGCCTTTTTTGCCTGTGAATGCTGAAACTTTCTGTCTATTATGTAAATTTTGTTATCTTTCTTAAACCTAGCACCAGTTTGCTTAAAATAAAAGCTCACTCCTGCATCTATACACTGCTGCCTTATATCCAGAATCCAGTTGTAATCACAAAGGCGTGCATAATAACCTGATTCTCCACCCGCTACAACCTGTTTAATAAATGAGTTCAAATATGGTCTGAGATTTATCGGTTCAAGCAGGGGCTCACATATTATCGAACGCTTCTTTATAGGAAGACTCATAAATATCGGTAAGCGATAATCAGCCCTGTCCTGATTTTCAACTGTGCAGCATATTTCCACATTATCATATCCGCTTCCCCAATCCTCTGGAAGTGATACATTAAAACGGTCTATTCGTTTCGTAACAATAAGAAAACGCAAATCAGTGCGTATTCTTATCATTTCCCATGCCTCAGCCCTCCACTCATCCGCATCCTCAAGAAAAAAATCTGAGGTAAAGCATGTGTATATGATTTCATCAGTTTGCAGCTTGTATTCATTATTCCTATTAAGCTGAACAGGCAAACTAAAATTACTATTTATTTTAACAAGAGAACTGTCATTCCCATATTTTGCATCAGTGCGATATACATAGCAGTTTTTACAACCCTCACTTATTTTATGACAGCCATGCCACGGATTCCAGACAAACATAACGCAACCTACCTCTGCTAAATTAAATCATATTCTATTTTTACATATATCCATAATAAAGTCAATATAAATGTTACCTTATATTTTTTCTTAGTAAAATACTACAAAATACGAATAAGGAATTGACAAATATCAAAAAAATGATATACTATTTTGTAGTGATAAATGCAGATATTGATTGGAATATTAGCATTTTTGTAGTTAATTCAAATATTTAATTGAGGAGATGTGATTAGTAGTGTCTAGTACTGGAAGTCAGAAAATGTTTGGTTCACAGTCAAGAGTTGCTAAATTAGGCGTTATCGCAATGGATAGTGCATCTGAATTAGGAAAGCGTATTGATAAATATCTTGTTGAATGGGCAAAAAAAGACGGAGAAGAAGTTGATACATTTTTAATAAATGCAGAATGTCCAAGATTTGCTTCTGGAGATGGAAAAGGGCTCATTAAATCTACAATTCGCGGTAATGACCTGTTCATCATTGTTGATGTTGGTAACTATAACTGTAAATACGAAATGTTTGGCAAGGAAAATGCAATGTCACCTGATGACCATTATCAAGATTTAAAAAGAATTATACAGGCTGCTGGTGGTAAGGCTCACAGAATAAATGTTATTATGCCTATCCTTTATGGTGGACGCCAACATAGAAAAAATTACAGAGAATCTCTTGATTGTGCTTGTGCATTGCAAGAGCTTGAAAGCATGGGCGTACAAAATATCGTTACCTTTGACGCACATGACCCTCGTGTTCATAATGCAGTGCCCCTCATGGGATTTGATAATGTAATACCATCATACCAAGTACTTAAGACTATGTTTAGAGAAATCAAGGACTTCCATGTAACTAGTGATAACTTTATGGTTGTAAGCCCTGATGAGGGTGCTTTGAACAGAAATATGTACTATGCCTCCGTGCTTGGCGTGGAATTGGGAATGTTCTATAAAAGACGCGATTATTCACAAATGGTAAGCGGTAGAAACCCTATTGTTGCACATGAATATTTGGGTAATTCAGTTGAAGGCAAGGATGTTTTCATTGCTGATGATATAATTTCATCAGGTGAGTCAATGCTTGATATCGCTTATGAACTTAAAAAGAGAAAAGCTAAAAGAATCTTTTCATATGCTACCTACGCTTTGTTTACAAATGGCTTGGATACTTTCGACAGAGCCTACAAGGAAGGTATTATTGATGGAGTTTTCGGTACAAATTTAACATACAGAACTGAGGAGCTTCTAAAGCGTGAATGGTTTTATGAGGTTGATGTTTCCAAATATATTGCTTATTTTATCTCTGCAATCAATCACGATGTTTCAATAAGTGCAGTTATAGATCCTCACGAAAAAATAAAACAATTGCTGAAAAAGCACGAAAAATAGATGTTAGCTCGTTCACAAAAAAAACATAATTTATATTTTTTGACTATATTTCTAGCATCAAAAATATGTATATTTGTTATATCCCATGAAATAACAACATAACCCTTGAATTTTTAAAGCTTTAATGCTATTATATTAGTAGCAACAAGGATAGAAAGGAATGAGGATATGGCTTCCGAAATAAATCAGGATGTTCAACTTATTGTTGAAAAGGTTTACTCTAAATTTTCAAGTGCAGATTTAAGTCAGTTTCCTGAAAAGCTTGCTATACAGGTCAATTTAACTGGTAAAATCTCAGGAGTATTCTATATTGAGGTTCTTAATGGCGTACTTTCGGTTAAACCGTATGAATATATTGACAAGGATGCTGCTATCAGCATTACAAAGACAAATCTATTCAAAATTTTGGATAGTAAACTAAAATTTGATACAGCATATAAAACTGAAAAATTGACAATAGAGGGCGACTTGGACAAAGCTTTTATGTTGAAAAAATTTTTGTAAAATTATTCTAATTTAAGAAAATCCGATTGATTACAGTCGGGTTTTCTTTTATCTGTAAATATATAATAATCCATTTAAATTCTTTTAAAAATTAACTTTTTTCCCTAATGACTGATATAGTATAAATTTGATTTTATAGAAAGGAATTATAAGATAGATAATCCTAATTTTAATTTACATTATCTATCTATGTGATGAATATGGAGCCTATTATTCAAATCAAAAATGTATCTAAAGAATTTAAAGTTCTAAATCGTCGTGAAGGACTAATGGGAAGTATCAAAGACCTGTTTTCAAGAAACTATAAAATCATTAATGCCATAAGCAATATTACTATGGATATAATGCCTGGTGAAATTGTTGGATATTTAGGCCCTAACGGCGCCGGCAAAAGTACTACAATTAAAATGATGACAGGTGTTCTTAAACCTACAAGTGGCGAAATCCTTGTTAATGGCCGTGTACCATATGAGAACAGAACAAAAAATGCCCAAAATATTGGTGTTGTATTCGGACAGAGAACCCAACTTTGGTGGGCATTACCTGTAATAGAATCCTTTAAAATACTTAAGGAAATTTATCGTATTGATGATAAGGTCTATAATGATAATCTTGAGCTTTATAATAATCTCGTTGGTGTAAAGGAATTATACAGTAAACCAGTACGACAAATGTCCTTAGGACAGCGTACTCTCTGCGATATACTTGCTGCATTCCTGCATAATCCAAGCGTGGTATTCCTAGATGAGCCAACAATCGGTCTTGATGTTACGATGAAATCAAAAATAAGAGAGCTGATTACTGAGCTTAATAGAGTTAAAAATACAACTGTTATTTTAACAACTCACGATATGGGCGATGTTGATGCCTTATGTAAGCGAATTATAATTATTGATAAAGGTACTCGTATTTATGATAACAGTATTGAGAACCTAAAGGATTATTTTGGTGCTTATCGTACACTTAAGCTGATGTTTAGCAAAAATCCTGAAGATAATACTGAAGAAAACCTAAATAAAATTGCGGCAGAAATCCAAACAAGTCTGCATAAAGAATTTCCATCGGCTGAAAATATCGCTGTTTGCTCTAATGAGGAATGGATTGATATTTTTATTAACGAAGATGAAATCAAAATGATGGAAATAATGAATTTTATTCAAAACACTCGAAATATTGTTGATGTAAAAATTACCGAAATATCAACTGAAAGCGTAATTAAAAAGATATATGAAGGTGGTGTAAAATGAATACTGAACCAAAAAAGTTTAATCTTAATAAGTATTTTGCACTTACCAAAGCAAGTATTCTCGAAGAATTGAGCTTTCGTGCCAACTATTTAGTTACCTTTTTAGGAAATTTAATTTACCTCTGCGTTATATACTTCTTATGGAAAGCAATATATAACTCCAGCCCACATGATATTGTAAACGGTATGACATTTTCCGACACCTTCATTTATCTGGTGCTTGCTTCGGCAATGTTCAACTTTCTTGAAACCTATGTTGTATGGATTATGGCAAAAGATATTCAAACAGGTAAAATTGTTGTAGATTTAATTAAGCCAATGAATTATCAATTATATACCTTTTTCTATTTCTCAGGTATCTATATAACATACTTTTTTATTACATTCATGCCTACCTTCCTCATAGTTCTGTTCTTTACATGGGGTAAAATTGCAATAGGCATAAACCTTGTTTTCTATGTGTTAAGCCTTATTCTGGCTTTAATTATAAACTTCTGTATTGATTTCCTTGTAGGAACAATCTGTCTTTACACTGAATCCATTTGGGGAACAAATATAATGAAGGAGGTTGTAGTCTTACTGCTATCGGGAGCTACAATACCTTTAGCATTCTTTCCCGAAACCCTCCGCAAAATAGTAGAGATGCTCCCCTTTCAGGCAATTTACAATCTTCCTTTGACTATATTAACCTCGAATAATACTGACCCTTCAGGCTATTTTCAAGCAATAGCAATTCAATTTTTTTGGGTTGTAGTTATGATTATTTTAAGTGCATTGTTTTGGAAAAAATCAATTAAGGTTATTACTGTGAATGGAGGGTAAGTATGAAAATCAAAAAGAAAACAAATACACTGAGGTATTATGCTCATATTTACAGAATGATACTTGCACAGGACCTTAAAAGTAAAATGAATTATCGTGCAGATTTTATTATTTCAAATGTTGGTATTATAGCTACAAATGTTTCAGGCTTTATTGCGTTCTGGATAATGTTTCAAAACTTCCCCTCCGTTTTAAATTGGACTTACTATGAAATGATGTTTCTTTATGGCTTTTCCTTGATAGCTTTAACCCCTGTGCAGCTCTTCTTTGACAACAACTGGAATCTTCGCTTTCAAGTATATTCAGGTGATTTCATACGCTACTGTTTCAGACCGATAAATTTATTTTTCTACTACATTTCAGAAGTATTTGATATAAAAGGAATAGGACAATTTGCATTTGGTGCCGGAACGCTTATCTATGCATGGAAAAACCTTGGGTTGTCAGTAACTCCTCTGATTATACTAAAATTAATAATTGCGTTATTTTCAGCATCCTTATTTATGATTGCAATTATGAATATTGCAGCTGCGACTTGCTTTTGGATAACAAATTCGGGAATAGTTATGGTATTTATGTTTAACTTTAAGGATTACGCAAGATATCCTATCACTATATTTAATTCCATATTCAGATTCATTTTCACATTTATNATACCTATTGCATTTATAGCATATTATCCAAGTCTAATATTTTTAAGACCTGATAATGTACCGCTTTTGACTTATCTATCTCCATTCATCGGTATCATTTTCTTTTATATAAGCTATAAAGTATGGATAACAGGTGCTATGCAATATTCAGGAACAGGTTCATAATCCCCGATAATTGTACCACACAAATTACAGTGGATTAAATGTTTACACTTGAACACTTTTAAACCTATTAAAAAGGGTTAGATGTCTATATGACTTCTAACCCTTTTTCATTATTTGCTTTTCATCATTTTCCTTACAACAAGTCATGCCAACCCAGCGGAATTTAATAAATAATTATTTATAATTAAGCCTTATAACTGAATTAACTTAATCTATATTTTACGCTGCNCTCAAGTTCAATTTTAACCTGCTTTTTTGATTTTTTATCCAATATTTCTCCCATTAACGCATTGAAAATAAAATTTTCAACTTCGTCCATTTTCAGCTCTTTTCTAATTGCAAGAAGTACATTTATTATATCGAGCAATATGGATTTACGCATGGTTTCCTTTACTCCCATTATGTCAAATGCAATTAGGCGTTCCGCTATTTTTTTATTTAAACTAGGTTTAAATTGCACCACCTTACCTAGTGATTGAACCCACTGACGAATTGTAATTGGTTTTTCGTCGTTAAGAAGCTCCAGATATTCGTCAATGGTATCCTCCATTAGGTTTTGCTCATCCCACCTGACATTTTCAGCTATAAGCATAAGTCCTATACTTCTCTGATAAGAATTATCGCTCTTGAGTTAATTCTTAAAAGTATCCCAAAATGAATAAACATCATTAAAAAGTTTTGATCGGCTCTGCAGAATAAGAAATGCTTGATATCAAATGTTATCATCCTTTAGTGACAACCATTCTACAAGCTGAGGAATAACACTATTGCTGAGGTTTTTTGATATCTCCTGCAAATCGCCTTTGGGAATAGATATGATATCTTCTATTGTTATCATATAATATCCTCCTCAAATAATAATTCATCATGCGTTAACCTCAAATATTGATCCTACCCTTTTATATCCGAGCCTTTCGTAATATGGGTCTACATCACTCATTACATAGACGGGCTGGTTAGGAAAGCCTTGGCATACCCGTTCCATTAGACCTTTTCCAATTTGCCTTCCCCTATATGATTTTCTTACAAGTAAATCATAAATATAGACGCCGAAACCATCATCTTCCCGACAGCGAACAAATCCACACACCAAATTATCGTCATAAGCAATATATGTGATGCTTGATTCAAGTGCTTTAATATATTTACTGCGACCAACTGATCCGTGATAATCACTCCAGTCGTCCCCTTCATCAATGAGCAAGTCAAAAAGCAGTGCTTCATCTACCTTACTGTATCGCCTGATTTTCATTCATCTCACCACCTATGTAATACTTTTCTTGTAAGTGACGATTATTCTTTATTTAATTGAATTTTTATAAAGCATACTTTTTTATGCCTTTATATTTCATATAATCAAACTAACTCCAATAGTCACTTAATAACGATAACCATTGCTTACTGANAATATTATTTTACTTATATTCATTCGGAACAGNAATATTAAACCTCTCGCACAAAAGTCTTACATCATGAACATCATTTTCATCATGCTCATACCCCAAATGAAATAAAACTTGCTCTTCGGCACCAATACACTTTACCACTTTATCACCTATTTTCCCAATACCACTAAATACACTAGCGGGATATGTTTCTCCCTCAAAAATAAGATTTCCTTGCTCGTTATACTCAAATATATGAAGATCAATTATCCTATCTTTAGCGTCCTTCCAAACCGTATGATCTGTGGTTGTATATGCTTCTTTAATTTCAGAAAAGCCTTTTTCTTTTATTATATCTATAATCTTTTTACTATTGATTCTCTCCACAAACAAATCTATATCGTTATGGGCTCTTGTTTCCTCTCTTAAGAGAGCATCAACTCCCCAACCACCGTCAAGCCAAATATCAATCCCGTTATCTTCTGCATATGAAATTATCTCAACGGCATCTTTTTCATTTACCATGAAATCTCTCCTTTCAAAAATCGTATTATTAAGTTAAATAAAGATTGAGGCATTAAACCTTTCATGATGTAATGCATCTGCTAGCAAACAATTCTACACAAGAGGGCAATGTCCTATACAATAAATTATACCATTCAAATACCCAAAATACAACAAAAATCAATACATTTATAATTAAATTCACCAATTATAATAGCTTTTTCCCATATTGTGTCCATACTTGAAGTACCATTAATAGTTTCACTCCTGTTACTATCAAGCGACATATTACTATTTTACAATACCAAAGCTTGTTAAAATGTATGTTTTCTATCGAGGTAACGGAAACATTGTTGTTGGTAGTAATATTACTATTGTCAACAAGCAGGAAGCTAGTTTAAAATCTGTTTTTCATGATATTATCCGTCCCTTCCTCTTTTATAAATCTAGCCCACAATATCTTAAGATTTCTGTGTTTAATGTTTTGCGTCTTTCAAGTTCAGTAAAAACTTCATTGTACCATTCAGTTTCGTTAAAACACTCATCGACCATTTCTTTTCTAACGGTACTATTTTGTGAAACGCTTTAACCTCTTCTTGATAAGAATGGCATATCCCTTCATAATCTTCCAGTTCAAAGAGTACTTTTTTTAATATCAAAACTTTTCTTTTTATATATTTCTTTAAATTTATTGTTGAGTCTACCTAAATATTCATCGGCATTACTAAATTTTATTTGCATCATTCCTTCAGAATCAAAATCTATAAGTTTTTCATTATACCCTAAACCGTGTGTAATGTCATATTTTCAAAGGTAATCAATTACAGCATTAATTGAACTTGCACTATTCAATACAGGCATTATCCATTGTTTTGTAACCTCCAGAGATCGCCTAAAGGAGTTAAGTATAACTCTATTATCGATTCGTTCAAGCCCAAATCACATTATACCTTTTCTATAATCCATATCAAGATCAAACGGATGTGATTTTCTACATATAGTACAATTATCTATAAGCCAATTTGTATTTATACAAGGAATAACTGACAATCCAATTTTAGGTCTGTATACTGTTGCTATGCCTGCTTCGATGTCATAGGTGTAGTCATCTATTTTTTAACGTAATAACATTAATAATCTCATCACCCATAAGGCGGACATAATAAGGATATTTACTCTTTATTTTTTTAAACCAAGCGGTTCAACATATTCGTCAAACACTTGCTTAAACGTAGCGTTTAGTGTTAATGCTTTCTTACCTTTCTTTTAAAAATACAGCATAGCTACATTTTAATCTGTTCTACTAGTTATAATATGATATTTTCTGAATCCATACCAAGAAGTGGTGTCATTTCTGCTAAAGCGTCTTCTCTAAATGTATAGTCACCATTCCATATTTCATAAAGCTATATTTTTATACATATACCATTATTAATTCTATAATAATTCATTTCATATTAATTTTCCATATTTGGTTATAGATACTATACTACATCTTCATTTAATAGCCAAAGATTTTCTAAAAAATTCACAAGTTATTTTGTAGAATTACAATAGATAAGTTAAATAATGAAAAACAGCGTTGTATTCTAGACTAAGCTCTTTACTAAAGAGGTTATCACATCATTATGGAATATACTTGTTTTAGCCAATAAAGCCACATCTGGAGGTGTTTAATTCTAGGATAAGTCATTGACAAATTTTGAAATATCCAAAAACTAACCCTTATGATATAAAGCCAATATCAAAAAGTAGCAAAAAATCCCCCTACAAATATTAACTTGTAGGGAGATTGTATTATATTCGTTAAACAACGCATTTAAGCCATTTTAAGCTTACTTCATAGCCTCTTCAACCGCAACAGCACATGCAACTGTAGCACCAACCATTGGGTTGTTACCCAT